>VOFK01004421.1_pt1 | contig 34841 bp, 47 predicted proteins | sample 5384121 | NCBI WGS metagenome assembly VOFK01 (sample SAMN12384730, study PRJNA508395) | human gut metagenome | isolation source: healthy gut J | host: Homo sapiens | reverse complement strand
GTTACGTATTGCTTCGGCTTTGCACGATCGACGCCCGCAATCGAAATAACCTTATCACGCCGGCGATGGCCTAATCCCTCGCCAAAAACCTCGATGCAATTGCGTTGAAGCGTACCGGCGACGTCGCCCGTATAGAATCAAAGCATCCGCCCGCCAGCTATCAATTGATTGACGCCACATGGAGATCCCCAACACCCCTGTGCAGCAAATGTCTACGATTTGCTTTTTTGCCCTCGAGCCCCGTTACGACTGCCCTGTAGACCCTCGCCGATCCCGAGGACTGGGGTCCCCAACAACCGTATCCTTAAGAATTACCTGTCGTTTCCTGCTTAGCCGCGGTGTTTGACCGAACGCGACGTGAACCAGACCGCGCGCCGTCCAACCTGCCGTTGGTGTTCGACGGCGACCGCTGCCTGTTCAACACCGGCCTGTACACGCGCAGCCGCTACGAGACCATCTACGGCCTGTTTGAGCCCAACACCAGTCTGACGCGCGCCAGCGCTGGTTATTGAAGGGCTTCTTTAAGGAAAAGCGACCCCATGTTGGTCTCGTTTGAGTACCTGCCGTGCCGTGTGCGCTTTACCGAGGACCCTCCGAGCTGGTCTTTTTGACTACCGTCTGCCGATCCGCCCAACATCGACCACATCCCCGGGCGACGAGGAAAACCTCACGCGCATCCCCGCCAGCCTGATGGGGAGGGCACCAGCTGCTGCTGCGCCGCGCCTTTTGAGGGCGCCGTCGTCGAGGCCGCCGCGCCCGCCGCCAACTACACGCTCGCCGTGCCGCAGTTCTACGGTGGCCGGATTCAACTGCTTCTGCTTGCCGCCTAACCGGCGACAAGCCCGAGCTGGCTCTGACCATCCAACGCGAGGACGGCTTCTACGCCGCGCGCACCTGTCTCACGCTCGAGATGGCCTACAACAATGCGCGACTCATCTGCCGCCCCGAGACCTCGTGGATCAAGCGATAAAGGCGCGTTGAGCTGCTGGTTTGCTGTTTACTTGACTGCGCCAGAGCGGCCAACGCCCAATTTTAAAATCGTGGGCAAAAAGTACTTGGTAAACCACGCGCGGCTATGTTAGTATCTCTTTTGCCGAAAGGCGACGGGCGATTGGCTCAGGGGTAGAGCATATCCTTCACACGGATGGGGTCACAAGTTCGAATCTTGTATCGCCCACCATCTAAAGCGCAGGTCAGAGGTGTTAAGCCTCTGGCCTTTTTTTTTGACACCAAAGATGGCATCAAAACTGACATCATCAATCGAACCCATGTTGTCCGAGACGCCGTTTTTTTGAACGCGCCTCACGTGCGCGCTTCATTTACTGACGTTATCTTCCGTTTTTTGGTCAGCGTTTGGTTTTTACTTCCGGTACTTACCCGCTGGCCGTCGTCCCGTAAAACTCCCCGCGGGCACATGCCGCCGCCTTCCCAGCCTGGCCACCGGGACGTCGCGAAAATTTTTTTCCAAAATTGTCCTTGCATCGCCGTCCGAGTTCCCGTATAGTACTTCTTCGCACGGGGGGCGTAGCTCAGCTGGGAGAGCGCTTGACTGGCAGTCAAGAGGTCAGGGGTTCGATCCCCCCTCGTCTCCACCCGAGCATTGAATGAGGCTCCAACGCAAGTTGGGGCCTTTTTTCATATAGGAACACAAGGTCAAAGGCGGCACCATGATCCTCCTTGTCGACAAGATCGTGCGTTGAACGACCGTCGCGTGCATGGTAGTATTTCTCCTCGTGGTGCAAAACTAATGCAAATGGATAGCCGACATTACTATCACAGCCACTAACTACAAGGGCTCTTGGCGCAACGGTTAGCGCAGGGGGACTCATAATCCCCCGGGTTCTGGGTTCGAATCCCGGAGGGCCCACCAGAATTTCCAGAAGGCCGGCACTATGTCTGGCCTTCTTTCTTTTATATAGCTTACATATCGGTCGATAGAAGGCCGTCCTGCCAGCTTCCGGGCGCCCCGGGTCGGCTGCCGGGACGCCGCGGCGGAAAGTTTTTCCAAAATTGTCCTTGCATCGTGGTCCGAGTTCCCGTATAGTACTTCTTCGCACGGGGGCGTAGCTCAGCTGGGAGAGCGCTTGACTGGCAGTCAAGAGGTCAGGGGTTCGATCCCCCTCGTCTCCACCCGAGCATTGAATGAGGCTCCAACGCAAGTTGGGGCCTTTTTTCATATTGGCACACAAGGTCAAAGGCGGCACCATGATCCTCCTGGTCGACAAGATCGAAAAAAGCTTCGGCGCGCGCGTCCTCTTTAGCGGCGCGTCCTTCCAGATCAACCCCGGCGAGCGTTTTGCGCTCGTGGGACCCAACGGCGCCGGCAAAACCACCATGCTCAAGATCATCATGGGCATCGACAGCCCAGACGCCGGCCAGATCCAGTACGCAAAGGACTGCCAGGTGGGCTACCTAGAGCAGGAAACCAACCTGGAGCAAAAGGACACCACCATTCTCGCCGAGGTCATGGCCGCTGCCAAGGAAATCCGCCGCATGGGCGAGCGCGCCAACGAGCTGCAGGCCCAGATCACCGAGCTCTCCGAACAGGGGAAGGACGTCGACGCACTCCTTAACGAGTATGGCCAGGTCCAGGACCGCTTTGAGCACCTGGGCGGCTACGAGCTCGAAAGCAACGCCCGCAAAATCCTGTCCGGTCTGGGCTTTAAGTCACCGACTTTGAGCGCCCCTGCTCCGAGTTTTCCGGCGGCTGGCAGATGCGCATCGCGCTCGCCAAGCTTTTCCTGCGCCACGCCGACCTGCTGCTCCTGGACGAGCCCACCAACCACCTGGATCTCGAGAGCGTCCAGTGGCTGCGCGGCTTTATCGCCAGCTACGACGGCGCCGTCCTCATCGTCAGCCACGACCGCGCCTTCATGGACGCCTGCGTCGACCACGTCGCCGCGCTCGAGAACCGCCGCGTGACCACCTACACCGGCAACTACAGCAGCTACCTCAAGCAGCGCGAGGACAACCTTGAGCAGATGCGCGCCAAGCGAGCCGCTCAGGAGCGCGACATCGCCCACATGCAGGTCTTCGTCGACAAGTTCCGCTACAAGCCCACCAAGGCCGCCCAGGCGCAGGAGCGCATCCGCAAGATCGAGCAGATCAAAAAGGAGCTTGTCATCCTGCCCGAGGGTCACAAGCACATCGACTTTAAGTTCCCCGATCCGCCGCGCTCCGGCGACATGGTCGTGGGCCTGGAAGGCGTCTCCAAGTCCTACGGCAACAAGCACATCTACAGCGACATCGACCTCAAGCTCTACCGCGGCGAGCACGTGGCACTCGTCGGCCCTAACGGCGCCGGCAAGTCAACGCTCATGAAGATCCTCGCCGGCCTGGAGCCACCCACCACCGGCACCCGCGATCTGGGCACCAACGTGGGTGTGGCCTACTACGCCCAGCACGCGCTCGAGGGCATGACCGAGTCCAACACCGTCCTGCAAGAGATCGACACCGTAACGCCCAAGTGGACCGTGCCGCAGCAGCGCAGCCTGCTGGGCGCCTTCCTGTTTAGCGACAACGATTCCATCGAGAAGCAGGTACGTGTCCTCTCCGGCGGTGAAAAGGCGCGTTTGGCGCTCGCCAAAGATGCTCGTGGCCCCGAGGCGCTTCTGTGCCTGGACGAGCCCACCAACCACCGGACATCGACTCGGTGGACATGCTCGAGAACGCCCTGCAAAACTTCCCCGGCACCATCGTGCTGATCAGCCACGACGAGCACCTGGTACGCGCCGTGGCCAACCGCGTGATCGACATCCGCGATGGCAAGGTTAAGATCTATGACGGCGACTACGACTACTACCTCTACAAGCGCGAGGACCTCGCAGCCCGCGCCGCCGCCGAGACAGCAGGGGAGAGCGTGCCTGTCGCGGCCAAGTCCGCAAAGGTCACCGCCACCCAGCCCGATGCGTCCGCCACCACCAAGCCTGCCGAGGGCAAAAAGACCAAGGAGCAAAAGCGCGCCGAGGCCCAGGCCCGCGCCGCGCTCAACAAAAAGCTCAAGGGCGTGCGCAACCAGCTCAAGAAGATCGAGACGGAGCTCGACAAAAAGCGCGCCCGCTATGACGAGCTTATGGAATTGATGGCAAGCGAAGAGCTTTATGCCGATCAAGACAAGTTCAATGCCGCGCTGGGGGAATATAACGGCCTTAAGCAAGAGCTGCCCAAGCTCGAGGACGAATGGCTGGAGCTTTCCACCCAGATCGAAGAGGAGACCGCGCGTGAACTCTCGTAAGGCCGCTGCCGTGGCGATGAGCGTCATCGCCATCGCCTGTCGCATCTGCGGCATCTTTATGAGCGCGATGACCGTGCTGCTGTGCTTTAGCGGTCTCACCGCCAAGCTGCAGATCGTGGGCTTTGTCGTTGAGCTTTCGCGCGCGCTGCCGAGCGCCATCGCCGGCTACGGCGTCATCACCTCGCCCTTTGGCGGCGTGTTCCGCCTGGATTACGCCATCGTCGCTGTGATCCTGTTTGTAATTGACTACCTGCTCACGCGCGCCTCGCGCCGCGTCCGCTAGGAGAGTGCAATGTCCAGCAGCTACATGATGAGCCTGCTCGCCAGCGCCGTCGCCGTCATCGTCGGTATCGTTATCCACGAAAGTGCACGCCGCCGCGGCCTGGGCACTCGGCGATAAGACGGCCCGTTCGCGCGGTCGCGTGTCGCTCAACCCGCTCAACCATATCGACCCGTTTGGCACCATCCTCCTGCCACTGCTCATGCTTGCCGCCGGCGGCCCGGTGTTCGCCTTCGCCAAGCCCGTGCCCGTCTACCTCAACAATCTCAAGCACCCCAAGCGCGACGAGGTCCTGGTGAGCGCAGCCGGCCCCGCATCGAACATCACGCTGGCATGCCTTGCGGCCGCCCTCATGCGCCTGACCTATGGCAGCCTCTACACCAGCATGTCATTTGCCGTAGCGTCCCAAATCATGAACTTCGGCGCCACGTTTATCGTAGTCAACCTGTCGCTCGCGTTCTTTAACCTCATCCCGATCCCGCCGCTCGACGGCTCGTCGATCATCGTGCCCTTCCTCAAGGGCAAGGCGCTCGCCAACTACTACCGCCTGCAGCAATACGCTATGCCCATACTCATCCTGGTTCTAAACCTGCTGCCCATGTGGACCGGCATCGACGTAATCGGTCGCTATTTCGACGTTACCGTGTATCCGCTTGCTGAGCAGCTGCTTAACTTCGCAATCGCCGCCATCTAAGGTAAACTAACAGGTCGACCGTGCAAAACGGTCGTAACATGCATCCAAACCGCGCCGCGAAGGCGCCGTCAAAGGAGGTCGAAGATGTCGTATCGCGTGTCGACGCAGGTCTACAGCGGACCGTTCGACCTGCTGCTGCAGCTGGTAACCCGCCAAAAAGTAGATATCGGCGCCATCTCGATCAGTGAGGTGGCCGAGCAGTACCTTGCCGAGGCCGAGCGCATCGAGGCGCTGGACCTGGACGTGGCGAGCGACTTTTTGCTGGTCGCGGCAACCCTTTTGGACATCAAGGCCGCCTCTCTGGTGCCGCAGGAGGCCCCGCGCAAAGCCGATGACGACGATGACGAGTTCGACGAAGACCTCGAGGAGCTCAGCACGCTTGACGGCGACGCCCTGCGCGAGGTCCTAATCCAGCGCCTGATTGCCTACAAGCAGTTTAAAGGCGCGGCTGCGGCCCTCGGTGCCCGCATGCAGGCCGAAAGCCGCATGCACCCGCGCGTGGCCGGCCCCGACCCCGAGTTCTTAGGCCTTATGCCCGACTACCTGGCCGGCATCACCCTGCGCGGCCTCGCCGTCATCTGTGCCGACCTGGACGGCAAGCGACAGACCTTCTTGCTGGAGGCCGAGCATGTGGCGCCGCATCGCGTACCGCTCGACTTGACCGTGGCCTCAGTCGACCGCTTTACCATGACGCACCAAACCTGCACCTTCCGCGAGCTACTGGACGGCGATGCCACCACCGAACAGCTCGTCGTCACCTTCCTGGCCATGCTTGAGCTCGCCAAGCGCGGCTCGCTCACGCTGAGCCAGGACGAGATCTTTGGAACCATCCGCATCAACCGCGTCGAGGGCGCCGAGGCCTATGTGCCCGGCGAGGGCCCCGAGCTCACCGAATAGGAGCCGCAACCATGTCAACCCTTTCCACGCTGGAGGCAAACAGCCTCAAAGGCGCCCTCGAGGCGCTGCTGCTGGTGTCGAGCGACCCCGTGAGCGCGCCCGCGCTAGCAGGTGCGCTGGATATCGCTCCGGGCGAGTGCGCGTCGCTGTTGGCCGAGCTCAAAGTTGAGTATGAGGAGGCCAACCGCGGCTTTCAGCTGCGCGAGGTCGCCGGCGGCTGGCGCCTGTTTACGCACCCCGCCTACCACGACGTGGTCGAGGCCTATGTGCTGAGCTGGGACACGCAAAAGCTGTCGCAAGCGGCGCTCGAAACACTGGCCGTCATCGCATACCACCAGCCCGTGACGCGCGAGGTGGTCAAGGGCATCCGCGGCGTCAATTCCGACGGCGTCATCGCGTCGCTCGTGGACAAGGGTCTGGTGCGAGAGCTCGGCCGCGACCCCCAGCGCGGTCAGGCCATCATTTACGGCACGACCAACGCCTTCTTGGAAAAGTTCGGTCTGCGCTCCACCCGAGACCTGCCCGACCTGGAGCAGTTTGCCCCCGACGAGCAGTCGCGTCAGTTTATCCGCGAGCGCCTGAGCGGCCGGAGTATTCAGTCCACGCTCGAGGAGCAGGCCGAGGACCTGGACGAAGAGCGTGAACTGCTCGATACCGATGTTGAAGATGTTGAGGCAGTCGAGAACTTGGAGAGCCTAGTCGTCGACGAGACCTCGGAGGATTTGCATGACGAGGACTAACGAAGTAGGGGAGACGTGCGCCATGGGCAACGCAGTACCCGCAACCGACGCCCAGCCCGTCTATCCGCACACCATGCGCCTGCAGCGCTTTTTGGCGCGTGCGGGCGTGGCGAGCCGCCGCGGCTCGGAGGACCTGATGACCGCCGGCCGCGTGACCGTCAACGGCGAGGTCGCGACCGAACTGGGCACCAAGGTCGATGTCGACCACGACCATATCGAGGTCGACGGCATGCCCGTCAAGCTCAACCAGGGTGCCGTGTACTTGATGCTCTACAAGCCGACCGGCTACCTCACCACCATGAGCGATCCACAGGAGCGCCCTTGCGTGGCCGAGCTGGTCCCGCGCGACCGCTTTCCGGGGCTATTCCCGGTGGGCCGCCTGGACCGCGACACCACAGGCCTTTTGCTCTTTACCACCGACGGCGACCTGTCGCAGGACCTACTGCACCCCAGCAAGCACGTCTACAAGACATACCAGGCACTCGTGGACGGACAGCTGACCGACCGCGATCTAGAACCGCTCCGCCGTGGCATCGAGCTCGACGACGGCCTATGCCAGCCGGCAATCTGCCGCGTCATCAACGCGCGCGAGGCAGAGGCCGTGGCTCCGCAAGGCGTCAAGCCCGGTACCACCGCCGTGGAGGTCATCATCCGCGAGGGTCGCAAGAACCAGGTCAAGCGTATGCTGGGCAAGATTCACCATCCGGTGATCCGCCTTCACCGCTGCAACTTTGCCGGCCTGGAGCTCAAGGACGTGGCCAAGGGCTCGTGGCGCGAGCTCACCGACCGCGAGGTACAGATCCTCAAGGCCGGCGGCATCCCGCCCAAGCAGGCGAGCTCCAAGCGCGCCGCCGCGCCCGCGACCAACACCGCCAGCCGCACGCGTCACCACGGCAGCCACGGCTCCGCACCCAAGCGTAACACCTACCGCGAGCGCTACACGGGCTAGGCAACCCGCCGCGCCCCAGCGCCCGCGAACCATACCAGCACGTCACCCATCGAAAGGAAGCATTGCATGATCGTCGCCATCGACGGCCCCGCCGGTTCCGGCAAGTCCACCATCGCCAAGGAGATCGCCCGCCAGCTGGGCTTTAACAAGCTCGACACGGGCGCCATGTATCGCGCCGTCACCTTCGCCGCGCTCGACCGCGGCATCGACCTGGATAACGAGGCAGCCATCGATGCCCCTCGCTGAGCAGATCGAAATTCGCTTTACCAACGGTACCGGCGAGGACACGCGCCTGACCATCGACGGCGCGGACGCATCGGCCGCCATTCGTACCCCGCAGGTTGACGCCAACGTGTCCAAGGTCTCGGCCTACCCGGGCGTGCGCGCCGCCATGCTCATCCACCAGCGCCGCGCCGCCGAGGACCGCGATATCGTGGCCGAGGGTCGCGACATCGGAACCGTCGTGTTCCCTAACGCGCAGGTCAAGGTCTTCCTGACAGCCGACCCGCGCGAGCGCGCCCGCCGCCGCGTGCTTCAGCGCCACCAAAACGATGCTCAGCCGCTCACGTCCGAGCAGCTCGAAGCCGAGGTCGACGAGACGCTCGACGCCCTTAAGCAGCGCGACAAGCTCGACAGCAGCCGCGAGGTCGCCCCCGCTCGTGCCCGCCGAAGACGCCGTGCACGTCGACTCCACCGCCCACACCATCGATGAGGTCGTCCGCATTATCGAGGGCCTCATCAACCAAAGGAGGTAGCCCATGCGCCTGTTTAAACAGACGCCCGAGGATTACTACAACGCTCCCTACGCAGAGTTCCCGGCGCTCATCCGCGGCACCGTCGTCGTGGTCATGGCCATCCTTTGGGCCTTCTCCAAGCTCATGTGGCGCTGGAAGGTCGAGGACGCCGATCTGCTGTTTGAGCGCCAGAAAGGCCGCGGAAGCGTGGTTATCTGCAACCACACCTCGATGGCCGAGCTCCTGGCCGTAGAGACGGCACTGTTCTTTGGCGGCCGCCGCATCCGCCCCATTTTTAAGTCCGAGTTTGCCAAGAGCAAGATTGTGCGCTGGGCCTTTAGCCGCGTAGGCGGCATCCCCGTGGAGCGTGGTACTGCAGATATGAAGTGCCTGCGCGCCGCTCAGCATGCGCTGCAACGCGGCGAGGACATCCTGATCTTCCCCGAGGGCACGCGCATCCGCTCGCGCGAGATCAAGCCCGAGGTCCACGGCGGTTTTGCGCTCATCGCCCAGATGGGCAAGGCGCCCGTCAACCCGCTCGCCATCTGCGGCTGGTCCGACATCACGCCCGCGGGCAAAAAGCTCATGCGTCCCAAGAAGTGCTGGATCCGTGCCGGCAAGGCCGTCTCGCTTTCCGATGCACCGGCCGGACTTAAGCGCACGGAGCGCCTGGAATGGTTTGAGTCCGAGGCCATGAACCGCGTCTACGCCATGCGAGATGAGCTGTGCGACGAGCATCCGGGCAGGTTCTAGCCATGAGCGAGAACGTGACGAACACCTCCGCGACTGCGTCCGACCAGGCAATCGCGCCTACCATCGAGATCGCCGCCCACGCCGGCACCTGCTACGGCGTACAGCGTGCGCTCGATATGGCGCTGGCCGCCGCGCCGCAGGCAGGGGAGTGCACTCATGTCCATACCTTGGGTCCGCTCATCCATAACCCCATCGTGGTACGCGAGCTCGCCGAGGCAGGCGTCGGTCTGGCCGAGACCCTGGACGATGCTGCGTCTGGCACCGTGATCATTCGCGCCCACGGCGTGGTGCCGCAGGTCATCGATTCCGCTCGCGAGCGTGGCCTTAACGTCGTCGACGCCACCTGCCCCTACGTGAAGAAGGTCCATGTGGCCGCCGAGCGCCTGGTGCGCGAGGGCTACCGCGTGGTGGTCGTAGGCGAGCCGGGTCACCCCCGAGGTCGAGGGCATTCTGGGCCACGCTGGCAATGATGCGCAGGTCGTGAGCTGTGCCGCCGACGCCGATGCCTTACCGCTCAAGGGCAAGGTGGGCCTCGTTGTGCAGACCACTCAGACCGCGCAGAACCTCGCCGAGGTCGTGGCTGCCATCACCCCGCGCGTGCAGGAGCTGCGCGTGATCAACACCATCTGCGCCGCCACGAGCGAGCGTCAACAGGCAGCAGCCACACTTGCCAACCGCTGCGATTGCATGGTCGTCGTGGGTGGCAAGAACTCGGGCAACACCCGCCGCCTGGCTCAGATTTGCGCGGACGCCTGCGAGCGCACGCATCACATCGAGGAAGCTTCCGAGCTTCTGGCCGCGTGGTTTACCGACGCTCACCACATCGGCATCACCGCCGGAGCCTCCACCCCGCAAGAACACATCGAACGAGCCGTTGCTCGCATCAAGGAGCTTTGCCGCTAACCATGGACCAGACCGTACCCGCATACGCCGCCGAGGTGGCCGATTACGGGCGCAGCCGCGACCCCGAGCCGGGTGAGGGCGCGCTCGTAAAGAACGTGCGTCCCGAATCGCCCGCGTGGGATGTGGGTATCGAGCCGGGCATGCGCGTGCTCACGGTCAACGGTGAGCAGCTTACCGACATGATTGTGTGGCTCTGGGAGGCCGACGATGATACCGTCGACCTGAGGTTTTCGATCCGCGCGACAACACCGTCACTTCCGTCGAGCTCGACCGCTTCCCAGGAGAGGACTGGGGCCTTGAGTTCGATGGTCCCATCTTCGACGGCATGCGCACCTGTGTGAACGCCTGCGTGTTCTGCTTTATGACGATGCTCCCCAAGGGCGGTCGTTCCACGCTCTACATTCGCGACGATGACTATCGCCTGAGCTTTTTACAGGGCAACTTTGTCACGCTCACGAACCTCACCGACGAGGACGTGAAAAACGTCATCGACCGAAATATGAGCCCCATGAACGTATCGGTCCACGCCGTGAGCCCCGACGTCCGCCGCCGCATGATGGGCCGCAACGCCCAGCGCGGCATGGAAGTGCTCGAGGCAATCATGGCCGCCGGCATAGAGATTCACGCGCAGATCGTGTTGTGCCCCGGCATGAACGACGGCGAGGAGCTGGAAAAGACCCTGCGCTACTGCGAGGAACACGAGCAGATTACGAGCTTGGGCATCGTGCCGCTCGGCTTTACCAAACACCAGAACCGCTTTAGCTGGTCCTACAGCGACAAGCCCGAGCTGGCGCGCGAGACCATTGCCATGATCAGGCCCTTCCAGGACCGTGCCTACGAGCGCTTTGGCCGCCACACCTTCCAGATGAGCGACGAGTTCTATCTGGACGCCGGCATCGAGCCGCCCGAGGCAGATTTTTACGACGGCTACCCGCAGTACTACGACGGCATCGGCATGATCCGCTCGTATCTGGACGAGACCGACGACGTGCTTGCCGCCGACGCCGAGCGTCTGGCCCGCGTCCGCGCTGGCATCGCCGAGCGCAACCAGCACCTGCTGTGCCTCTCCGGCGCCAGCGCGCGCGACACCGTGGCGCGCTTTTGTGGAGTCGCCGCATGGTCTCGGCGGCACCGTCACGGCCATCAAGAACCGCTACTTTGGCGGCAACGTGGACGTGACCGGCCTTATCGTCGCGAGCGACATCCTGGGAGCAGCTGCCCCAAGATCTGTCGGGGGTTATGCTCTTTGTGCCTAAGCTCATGTTCAACGCTGACGGCATGACGCTTGACGAGTATCATCGTGACGATTTACTCGCAAGCCTTACCAGTCGCGGCGCCGAGGTTCATGTGGTGTCGACCATGCCGCATGAGCTGCTCGATACCCTGGAGCACATCCTTGGCATTGTGCCCGCCGACTCTACTAATTCCGCTGACCCTACCCATTAAAGGAGAGCAGATGAAACCTATCGTCGCCGTCGTCGGACGCCCCAACGTGGGCAAGTCCACGCTCGTTAACCGCCTGGCCCAGACCTCGGACGCCATCGTCCACGAGTCCCGCGGCGTTACGCGCGACCGCTCGTACCACACGGCCGATTGGAACGGCCGCGAGTTCACCATCGTCGACACGGGCGGCATCGAACCGCTCAAGAGCGATGACGTCTTCGCCACGTCCATCCGCGACCAGGGCGCTCGCCGCCGCCGAGGAAGCCGCCCGTCATCCTGTTTGTGGTCGACGGCCGCACCGGCGTCACCGAGGAGGACGAGTCGGTCGCCCGCATGCTCAAGCGCTGCGACAAGCCGGTCTTTCTGCTGGTGAACAAGCTCGACAACCCCGATCGCGAAAACGACAGCATCTGGGAGTTCTATTCGCTCGGCATCGGCGAGCCCACGCCGCTCTCGGCCCTGCATGGCCACGGCACGGGCGACCTGCTCGACGACATCGTGGCCCTGCTTCCGGAGGAAGAGGACGAGGTCGCCGATGAGTTCCCCGACGCGCTGAACGTCGCCATCATCGGCCGCCCCAACGCCGGTAAGTCTTCGCTGTTCAACCGCATCCTGGGCGCCGACCGCTCTATCGTGTCCAACATTGCCGGCACGACGCGCGACGCAATCGACACCGTCGTGGAGCGCAACGGCAAGCACTACCGCATGGTCGACACCGCGGGCATTCGCAAGAAGAGCACCGTGTACGAGAACATCGAGTACTACTCCATGGTCCGCGGCCTGCGCGCCATCGACCGCGCCGACGTGGCGCTGCTCGTCGTCGACGCCTCCGTGGGCGTTACCGAGCAGGACCAGAAGGTCATGGGTCTTGCCATCGAGCGCGGCTGCGCCATCGTGGTGCTGCTCAACAAGTGGGGATCTGCTCGACGATGACCGCAAGCGCGAGGCCTGCATGGAGACCGTCGACCGCCGTCTGGGCGTCATGGCTCCCTGGGCCCAGTACCTACGCATCTCAGCCCTGACCGGCCGTAGCGTCGAGAAGATCTGGTGCATGGTCGACGCCGCCGAGAAGACGCGCTCGCAAAAGATCAGCACCTCGCGCCTCAACACGTTCCTCACCGACCTGCGTGAGTTTGGTCACACCGTGGTGGACGGCAAGCGCCGCCTGCGCATGCACTACGTGACCCAGACGGGCGTCAACCCGCCGACGTTCACGTTCTTCGTCAACCACAGTGACCTGGTCAACGACACCTACCAGCGCTACGTAGAGAACCGCATGCGCTCGACCTTCGACTTTGCCGGCACGCCCATTCGACTCTTCTTTAGGAAGAAGGAGCAAAAGGATGCATAATCCGATTCTTCTGACCGCCATCTGCGCCGTGGTCTCGTTCTTTATCGGAGCGATTCCGTTTGGCCTGATCCTGGGCCGCGTGTTCAACCACACGGACATCCGCAAGGCGGGCTCCGGCAACATCGGCACCACCAACGCACTGCGCGTGGCCGGCCCCAAGGTGGCCGCGCTCACGCTGCTGCTCGACTGCCTTAAGGGCGCCATCTGCGTCCTTATCGCGCGTCCGCTCATTGCCGACTTGGGCTATGGCTTCCCCCGTGAGCATTATGGCCCCGGGTGCCGCCGGCGACTGGATGCTCGGCGTCATCTGCCTGGCAGCCGTGTGGGGCCACATCTTCTCGCCCTACCTCAACTTCCATGGCGGCAAGGGCATCGCGGTCGGCCTGGGCGTCATCCTCGCCTGGTACTGGCCTATTGGCCTTCGCTGCTGGGCATGTTTATCGTGGCCGTCGCCATCACCAAGTTTGTGTCGGTGGGCTCGCTTGCCGCGGCCATCGGTCTTCCCATCGCTGCCTGCGCGGTCTTTCCGTACAGCAGCCTAGGTCTCAAGTTCTGCATGGCGCTGATCGGCATTACTGTGGTGTGGGCCCATCGTGCGAACATCAAAAAGCTCATGACGGGTAAGGAGTCCAAGCTCTCGTTTACCAAGCGCGTCACCGAGCCCGACGATAAGTAGGAGAGAGTCATGAATGTTGCGCTGATTGGCTCCGGCTCCTGGGGAACCGCCGTCGCCGGCCTTGCCGCCGCGCGAGCCGAGCGCGTGACCATGTGGGCCCACAGCGAGCAGACGGCCTCCGGCATTAACGGCGAGCACCGCAACCCTCGCTACCTAGTGGACTATGAACTGCCGACCAACGTTGTTGCCACGACGGATCTGACCCAGGCGCTCGACGGCGCCGAGGCCATCATCTTTGCCGTGCCCTCCACGCACCTGCGCAGTGTGTGCCACCAGGCCGCGCCCCTTTATCGCCGCCGATACTCCGGTACTCTGCCTCACCAAGGGCATTGAGCCCGAGTCCGGCCTGCTCATGAGCGAGGTCATCGCCAGCGAGATCGGCAACGAGGCACGTGTTGCGGCTCTTTCTGGCCCCAACCATGCCGAGGAAATCTGCCGCGGAGGTCTTTCTGCCGCCGTCATCGCCAGCGAAGATCCACAGATAGGGGAGACCTTTAAGGACCTGCTTCTGTCCACGGCCTTCCGCATCTACCTGTCGCAGGACATGACCGGCGTCGAGGTCTGCGGCGCCATGAAAAATGTCATCGCGATCGTATGTGGCATCTCCGCCGGCACCGGTGCGGGCGACAACACGCTTGCCCTTATCATGACGCGCGGCCTGGCAGAGATCAGCCGTCTGGTGCACGCCCGCGGCGGGCAGGCCATGACTTGCATGGGGCTTGCCGGCATGGGCGACCTCATTGCCACCTGCACCTCGGAGCATTCGCGCAACCGCACCTTTGGCTACGAGTTTGCCAACGGCGTGTCGCTCGACGAGTATCAGACGCGCACGCATATGGTGGTCGAGGGCGCCGTCGCGGCCCGCAGCGTCAGCGAGCTTGCCCGTTCACTGGGCGTAGACATTCCGCTCACCTTTGCCGTGGAGCAAACGCTCTACAACGGGGTTACTTTGGATAGGGCGCTCGAGATTCTTACCGACCGCGTCCCTTCTCAAGAGTTCTACGGACTCACCGACTAGCGCAGAAAGGCTTCTACCATGGGTTCCATTAAAATCGCTCCGTCCGTCCTTTCGGCCGACATGGCCAACCTCAGGGGCGAGCTCGACAAGATCGCCGGTGCCGACTACGTGCACTTCGACGTAATGGACGGTCACTTTACCGGCAACCTCACCTTTGGCGTTGACATCCTCAAGGCCGTCAAGCGCTCCACCGACGTGCCGGTCGACGCGCACCTGATGGTATCGAACCCCGATGAGACGGTCGATTGGTACGCCGACGCCGGTGCCGACATGATCACCGTGCACTATGAGGCCTCCACGCACCTGCACCGCACGCTCACCCATCTACAGCAGCGCGGCATCAAGGCCGGCGTGGTGCTCAACCCCGCCACCCCCGTGTGCGTGCTCGAGAGCATCATCGACGTCGTCGATATGGTGCTGCTGATGAGCGTGAACCCCGGCTTTGGCGGCCAGAGCTTTATCCCGGGCACCATCGCCAAGCTCCACGAGCTCAAGCCATGTGCGAGCGCTACGGCGTGTCGCCCATGATCGAGGTCGACGGCGGCATCTCTTCCAAGAACATCGCCGAGGTCGTCAAGGCCGGCGCCAACGTGCTCGTGGCCGGTTCTGCCGTATTTAAGTCCGAAGATCCCGCTGCCGAGGTTGCGCTGCTGCAGAAGCTGGGCAACGAGGCCGCACAGGAGGCATAAATCCTTATGACCGCAGGTCAAAACCGCATACCCGTGAATCTTGACTATGCCGCCTCGACGCCAATGCGCGCCGAGGCGCTCCTTGCGCAGCGCGAGTACGACGACAGCGAGCTTGCCGGCGTCAACCCCAACTCGCTGCATTCGCTCGGCCGCAAGGCCGCTGCACGCCTGGAAGTGGCGCGTCGAGAGATTGCCCGCAGCTTTGGCGCGCGCGTCCGCCCGTCCGAGATTGTACTGACCAACGGCGGCACCGAAGCCAACCAGCTGGCGCTGCTCGGTCTTGCCGAGGGCGCTCGTCAGCGCGATCGCAAGCGCGATCGTGTAATCGTTTCGGCCATCGAGCACGATTCGATTCTGGACAACCTGCCGTTGCTGCGTGCCGCCGGCTTTACCGTCGACCTGGTGCAGCCCTGCCACATGGGCTACATTGAGCCTGCCGCGCTTGTCGAACTGCTAGGCGACGACGTGGCGCTCGTGAGCATCATGGTTGCCAACAACGAGACCGGCGTGGTGCAGCCCATCCGCGAGCTTGCCGCGGCCGCGCATACCGTGGGCGCCCTGTTCCACACCGATGCCATCCAGGGGTATCTGCATATTCCGCTCGATGTCACCGAGCTGGGCGTCGATGCCATGTCCGTTGCAGCCCACAAGATTGGCGGCCCCGTGGCATCCGGCGCGCTCTATCTTAAGAACCGCACGCCGCTGCGCCCGCGCATCTTTGGCGGCGGACAGGAGGCCGGTCGTCGTGCCGGCACGCAAGACCTGCGAACGCAGCTCGCCTTTGCCGCTGCCGCCTCGTCTCTGACGCCCCATGTGGCTCAGGAGCGCGCGAAGCTGCAAGCCCTTTTCCGACAAGCTCTACGCCACGCTTACGGCTCATCCGCGTATTCATGCCACCATGGGCGACTACGCACAGGCCGATCGCCTGCCGGGCATGGTGTCGATCTACGTTGACGGCATGGACTCCGAGGAGCTCATCGTCAAGCTCGATGCCGCCGGCTTTGAGGTTTCGGCCGGATCGGCTTGCTCGAGCGGCAGCATGGACCCGAGCCACGTGCTCAGCGCCATGGGCATTGGTCGCGAGCAGGCGCTGGGTGCACTGCGCATCTCCTTCGATGACCGCGTGAATCCGGGCGATCTGGGCGACTTTGCCCAGACGCTGCTCTCGATCGTAGGTGCCGCATGATCGTCGCCGAGCTTGAGCGCGCGCTGCTGGCACGCTATCCCAAGACTGATGCCGAGAGTTGGGACCATGTTGGGCTATCTGTGGGAGATCCGGCCGCGGAGATTACCGGCGTTGTCTGCGCGCTCGATGCGACCGAGGCTAATGTGCGCCGCGCCCAAGGAAGCAAGCGCCAACGTGCTGCTGACGCATCATCCCATATACATCAAGGCGCCCGAGGCCTTTTGCCCGGCGGATGCCACACGCCCCCAATGCAGCGCGGCGCTCTACGAGGCAGCCCGCTGCGGCGTGAGCATCATCTCGCTCCACACCAACCTGGACCGCTCGCACGAAGCCCGCATCTGCCTGAGCGAGCTGCTGGGTGCCGCACCCGTGTGCTCACTGGAGCACGTGGACGACCCCGAGGCCACCGGCCTGGGCGCGCTTGCAACGCTCAACGACCCGTGCACACTGCGCGATCTTGCTACCCGTGCTGCCACGGCCTTCGGCAGCGACCCGCGTGTGTGGGGCGAAGCCGAGCACGCATGCCGTACCGTCGCTATTTTGGGCGGCTCCGTGGGCGACTTTGGAGAGCTCGCCATCGACGCGGGCGCAGATGTCATCGTAACCGGCGAGGCGGGCTACCACGTGGCGCAAGACCTTGCCTTGCGCGGGCTGCCGGTGATTTTGCTCGGCCACGACCGCTCCGAAGAGCCGTTCGTTGATATATTGATGAACTCTGCAGTTGACGCCGGGGTCAACCCCCGTCATGCGATTAAAATACTGAACCCTTGCCAATGGTGGACTGTGACAAAAAGGAGAGAACTTATGAGCGCCGGCGCTACGCTACTCAAGCTGCAACAGATCGATTTGGAGCTCGCCCGCAACAAGAGCGAACTTGCCAATATGCCGGAGCTCAAGGAGCTCGCTTCCAAGCGCAAGACCTATGTGAAGCTCAAGTCCGAAATGACCAAGCTCTACGCCCAGCGCAAGGACCTGGACATTGAGCTCGACGACCTCAACACCACCGAGATTCAGACCAATAACGCCATCGAGGCTGCCAAGAAGCGCCACGTCGACGGTTCCGACTACCGCGAGGTTCAGGACCTGGAGAATGAGCTCGCCACCCTGGCCAAGCGTCTGGACAAGATTGAGCACACCCGCAAGGATGTCGTCATCGCCCATAAGGAGGCGCTCGACCGCGAGGCCCGTGCGCAGGCAATCATCGCCAAGTTCGAGGAGGGCGTAAAGGCCGATACCAAGGCCGCCCGCGCCAAGGCTGCCGACCTGCAGGCTCAGATTGACGCCGCCACGAAGGAGCGCACCGCGCTTGCCGTTACGCTGCCGGCCGACGTGCTCACCGGACTACGAGCGCCTGCTCAAGCAGTTCCGCGGCCTGGCCGTCGAGACCATCCAGGGCAACATCCCCACGGTCTGCCACACCGCGCTGCAGGCATCGTCCATGAGCGACCTCAACCACGACGGCAGCGAGATTACGCACTGCCCGTACTGCCACCGCCTCCTGGTACTCCCGAGCAAGGAAGCCTAGCGATGACGGCGGCATCCAACAATTCAATGCAACTTGAGGGAAAAACGATCCTGCTGGGCATTACCGGCGGGATCGCCGCCTATAAGTCGTGCAATATCGTGCGCCTGCTGCAAAAGCGCGGCGCGCGCGTCAAGGTCGTTATGAGCGAGCATGCCACCGAGTTTGTGGGCCCGCTCACCTTCCGTGCGCTCACCAACGAGCCCGTCGCCGTGGGCCTGTTCGACGACCCCTCCGACCCCATCCACCACATTTCACTGGCGCAGGAGCCCGATCTGGTCATCGTGGCGCCCGCAACCGCCAATATCATCGCCAAGATGGCCAACGGCATCGCCGATGACCTCATTTCCACCACGCTGCTTGCCACGCCGCGTCCCATCGTGATCGCACCTGCTATGAACAACGGCATGTGGAAGGCGCCGGCGACGCAGGCCAACATGGCCACGCTGCGCGACCGCGGCGTGCATGTGGTGGGACCCGGCAGCGGCTACCTTGCCTGCGGCGACGTGGACACGGGACGTATGAGCGAGCCCGAGGACATCGTCGAGGCTGTCTGCGAGGTGCTCAATCCCACGCCCCAGGACCTTGCGGGCAAGCGGATCGTCATCACTGCCGGCCCCACGCACGAGCCGATCGATCCCGTGCGCTTTATTGGCAACCGCTCTTCGGGCAAGATGGGCATCGCCCTGGCGGGGGAGGCCGCTCGTCGCGGTGCTGCGGTCACGCTCGTGTTGGGACCGACATCGCTCGATGTTCCCCGCGGCGTGGCGTGCGTACGCGTGCAGACCGCCGCAGAGATGCTCCAGGCGGCACCGAGCGCCTTCCAGACGGCCGATGTGGCCATTTGCGCCGCTGCCGTCGCCGACTACACTCCAGCGGCCCCAGCGGACCATAAGCTCAAAAAGTCCAACGAGCCCTTGGATCGCATCGAACTGGTCGAGACAGTCGATATTTTGGCTGAGCTCTCGCGCCAAAAGGGGGAACGGCGTGTGATCGGCTTTGCAGCCGAGACCGATAACGTCCTGGAGTACGCCGAACGCAAATTGGCCCGCAAGGGTTGCGACGCGATCATCGCCAACGATGTCTCACGCGCGGATTCGGGCTTTGGAACCGACACTAACAAGGCCTGGATTGTGAGCACAACGGGCACGCAAGAACTTCCTGTACTAACAAAACCCCAGCTCGCAGATACAATTTTAGACTTGCTTCAAAATAATTAAAAAAGTTCTTGCACAAGGGCAAAGTTTCGGGTTAATATACTCCCTGTTGCGAGCGAAAGCAGAGCAACAAACAAAAGCTTCGGGACGTGGCGCAGCTTGGTAGCGCACTTGACTGGGGGTCAAAGGGGGTCGCTGGTTCGAATCCAGTCGTCCCGACCAGAAGTTTGCAGGTCAGGCACCTAGTGCCTGACCTTTTTTGTTTTAAGCAATTGCTTATATTTGATTAAGCAACAGGGTGCCAAAAATCTACCTGCGCGATAATCGCCTTTTGCGGCTACTTGCGCGTTTTGCACGCGCTTGAGCCGATTTAATAACGCGATATGAATCTACATACGCGTAGCTGGTATACAGCCGAGTACGGGCTGTATTTATCGCGGCGATTTACACAGATATAGCGACTGTAACGAACAAGCGTGTCGCTGTATTTATTCCAGTAGTTCACTTGATCGGTGGACAAGTGGGCTGTTGCAACGAAACGCCAAGCAGGATGGGCTCTATACGAGGACGCCGCAGAGGCAAGGGCGGGGAGTGCGGCAGGCGCTCTGAGAGCCGCTGTATGACCCTATTTCTCCTCAATCCGATTACCTGTGCCACGAACCTCAAATTGTTCGAATAATCGCTAAAAGAAAAGCCCGCGCTATCCTGCGCGGGCCTTAATCCATATGTCGGCTTATAGGACAAAATGCCTAGAAACACCAAACGGGGAACACGCAGTAGGTGTACGCCGCGTAGTAGTCGGCAAAGTAGCCGTTGTCGTTGAAACCGTGGAAGCCCTCGGAGGTGACATGATCCGTGGAGCGAGCCCAGTGGAGAGAGCTGGACGCAGCCCCGGAATAGTTCGACATCGTCACGCCCTTGGACTTGTAGTACTCGTACTGGGTGCCCTCGGACTGAATGTCTCCGTAGACTTCAGTCAAAGAGAGCAGAAAGACCTTGTCGGTCGTGGCCGAGAGAGCGCCGGCGCTGCCGCCGCCCCTGTTGTCGCCGCCCCTGTTGTCGGTCATCTTTGTGACGGGCTTCGCCTTGGACTGAAGCTCGCTGGGCAAAAGCGACCAGAGGTCACCGCTGTTGAGGCGGCCGCGGAGCTCTCAGACTTCTCCCAGCCACCTGCGTTGGTCATCGTCGCGTTCATGCGCTGTTCGCCCATGACATCGTTGGTCACCTCGAACGTCAGGCCCGCCTTGCCCGAACCGTCCGCGAGGTCGTCGTGGTCGATGCCGACGATGCGGTACTCGAGCGTCTTGCCGTCCGTCAGCTTGACGGAGAACTTGGTCCCCGCATCCATGGCCGCCTTCGCCTTGGCGTAGGCGATAGACGACGCCGTTCTTGGCGATGTCTTTGGCAACCGCCTCCTGCTCACCGAGCGTCCAGTCCTTCGCGTCCTTGGCGATGGCCGCCTGTACGGTGGCGGAATCGGCCCCCTGTGGAGCCTCCGCTGGACGCGCCGCCGCCCTCCGTGCCTCCATTAGTCCCGCTATTCACAGTGTTGCCCACCAGGTTGAACTGGTTTCGGATGGCCCCGGCCACGCCGGGGTCCCGCGAACACGATGACCAGACCGATGATGGCGATGGTCAGGACGTACTCGATGAATCCTTGGCCTCGGAGAAGAGTACCTCTAGGAGATACCCCCCATTACAGTCTGAAGTGGGCCACCGATAAATTTCGATGGCGAGCATTCGGCGCATTGCCTACGATACGGGCAAAGCCCCGAGGGGGCCGCCGATCGGGCGCCTCGGATGGCCGTCTGCCCCTGCCCCGTAGAGGGCCCGGGGTGTTGCCACCGGGGGCGCTCGCCGCCCGGACGACTGATAGGAAACTGCCGGGCGCAAGCGCCACGGCCGGTAATGGGTGTCGCGGGGAGGGGTTCCGATCGGCCTACCGATTGGAGGATACCACCGTGGCACCAATTAGAATACCGGAAGCCGTCATCGGGCTCGATGTCGGGAAATCTTCCCACTGGGCATGCGTCGCGACTCGAGATGGCGAGGTGCTGTTGAGCACCCCCCGTCGCGAACAGGGAGGACGACCTCGACTCGCTGTTCGGCCGCTTCCCCGATGCGCTCGTGGTCGTCGACCAGTCGCGCAACATAGGCGCCCTCGCGCTCGCCCGCGCCGGGGGCGGCCGGGATGTCGGCGGCGTACCTGCCGGGACTCGCGGCGCACGGGGCCGCCAGGCTCTTCGCCGGCGACGCCAAGACCGACGAGCGAGACGCGATGGTCATCGCGAAGACGGCGCTTGGCATCCCCGACGCGCTCCTGCCGGTCGGAGACCCAGTCCGACGATTGCGGCGGCGAGGGCGCTGGCCGCCCAGAGGAACTTCCTGACCTGCGAGAACACTAGGAATAAGAACCGGCTGCGCAGCATCCTGCTGGAATCGTGCCCCGCCTTCGAGGCACTGGTCGACCTGTCCGACGGGCCCCAGCTGAGGCTCATGGCATCCCTCGGCGGGGCCTGGTCGGTAGCCGACGCCGGGCCCCGCAGGGCGGCGGCGCTCACGCGTGGGGCGGCGCGCGGCAAGATCGAGGCCCTCGTCCGCTCGACGGCCTCCTCGACAAGGCCGGATGCGTCGGTCGTCGCCGCCGCCGGACCGGGCGGTGAAACTGCTCGCGCGCAGGATATCCGAGAACTCGGCGGAGATCGAGGCGATCACGGCGGAGATCTCCGCCCCTGCTCGAGGGCGACGATACCTACCGATGCCTCCTGACGGTGCCGGGCATCGGGCCCAAAACCGCTTCCGAGCTTGCGATCTCCATCGACATCGAAGACTTCCCCAGTCACGACAGGCTCGCGTCGTACTGCGGCCTGGGCGCCGCGCAACCGCCAGTCGGGAACCTCGATCTCCTCGGTGACGGCATCGCGCCAAGGCAACAAGAGGCTGAAGAACCTGCTCATATTCTCATGTAACTGCCTTACCCGGACAGAGGGGAGATGGGGCGACTACTACACCAAAAAGCCGGGAGCGGGGCATGCCCCACGGCAAGGCGCTCAAGGCGCTGGCGCGAAAGAGACTGAAGGTCATCTACGCGGTCATGCGAGACAGGGTGCCCTACGCCGCCTAGTCGAAGCGCTCCGAACAGATTGGAGCCCCATCGGCCGAAAGGCCTGGCGTTAGCATGTCGCGATTCAATCTCGAAAACAGCATTGCCCAGTTGACAAAAACTATAGGAACACCCCCCCGAAGGTTCATTGCCGCTGCATGCATATGCGACACTCCCTTCGTATAAGGGTTGATATTGCATGCATGAGCTTACGACGGCGGACCGTAAACGCGTCTCAATGTGCCGCTGCGGTAACGGCGGCACGGATGCCCGCGCCGCATAGACTGCTTGCCGTTTTTTGTTTCTTCAGACCTACTGCCACGCCTTCGGGAGAATTACGCCAGGGGGCAGCTGAATTGAAAGATTCGTGTCGGGCATTCGTCTGGACATTCCAATCCGAGCAATCGAGGTTCAGACTCTCGCAGAGGCGGAACATGCGGTCGAAATTGGATACATTGGAGAAATCCCAGCTCGAAAGATCGAGTTTCGTGAGCTTACCGTCACCATAGAAAGCGCAGTCCATACTCTTAACCTTGGATGTGTTCATCATGGAGACATCAAGCTCATTTAATGAGAAGCACCTATCGAACGTTCCAAAAAGCCATATGACTTCGCTTGTGTCGATGGGTCCGAGGTCGATGGACGTGACGTTCTCGAACCAAAAACCAACCGCACATGTCTTTGGGTTTAATCCTGTCAACGACTTTAACGGATAGGATGTCGGATCGATGGCGCCACCAGGGGGCATTGCCTGCTGCATTGTCCCCCCGGGCCCGTGATATTAAAGTCGTAGTTCTCGATATCGGGGTAGACTTCCGTGACCCTACGGCTGTTCAGCATGTCTCCGACCTTGGGCAGGCCCTTGCGCTTGTAGAACATGACGCTGTGGTCGTCCTCGGAGTAAATGGCGAACGCCATCCCGTGTACGGGGTCCACGATGTCGGCATCGGTGAGCGGCCCGCTTCCCGCGCCCGTGCCGCAGGTTTCCCAACTCCCCTTGTCGATCCCGTTGCCGAGCGTCCCCGCCACCTGATTGAATTGGTTTCCTGATGGCAGACGAGACCCACGGCCCCGCAATCAGTACCACCAGGACGATGATTGCGATTATCAGGACGTACTCGACTGTCGACTGCCCCTTCGGGCGACGGGTAAAAATCTAGGAGATACCCCCCCCCGAAAGGAATTTCCGCGGCATCCATTTGCGGCTCCCTTCGGATTGCTATGAAATCAAGGGGAAGCGTAGCTCGTGACGGATTCGCTGGGCACGACATGCCGCAGCGGCAAAGTCGCTGAGATTTGGCTACTGCCACGCCTTGGGGAGGATCACGCCAGTTGCATTTTGATTGAACCCATCGTGGTAGACATTCATCTGGACGATCCAGCCGGAGCAGTCGAGAATCAGTTTTTTCGAATCACTGAACATATGAAAGAAACTCTCGCAGTTCGAGAAATCGCTTGGGGGTAGTTCCAGTGAGACCAATTCACCGCAATTTGAAAAAGCATCACAACAGTTGGTGCAGGCATCCGTGAGCCTCGGCATTTTGATACTTGTCAATTTAACGCTAAGGAGAAATAGACGGTAAATGCTCGAGACATTCCCCGAATCGAGATTGGAGAGGTCGGCGTCCTCCAAATTTGAGAAACGGTAGAACCAGTATGCGAGACTTCTTGGCGCAATCCCCCGATCCACGACATTTATCCTCGTCACGCTATTTCTGATGTCAGACCATGGGGTATCTGTTTCGCAAGTGTCCCAGTTATCGAGAGTTTGATCGAATCCGGGAGCGCTGTATTCGCGATCTTCGAACCCCGTGTACACCTGGGTCACCCTGCGGTAATTGAACATATCACCGACCTTGGGCACACCGCGGCGCTTGTAGAACATGAGGCTGTGGTCATCCTCGCTATATACCGCGAATGCCGTGCCGTTCTGCGGGTCGGGGATGTCCTCTGGCTCGTAGAAGTTCCCGCCCGTCGTACCCGACCCGATCGCTCCCGCCACTGTGTTGAACTGGTTCCTGATGGCAGACGATACCCACGGTCCCACTATCAGGACCACCAGGACTATAATCGCGATGATCAGGACGTACTCGACTGTCGACTGCCCCTTCAGGCGGCGGGTAAATCTCTGAGATACCCCCCCCCGAAAGGAATTTCCGCTGCATGCATGTGCGGCTCCTCTCGGATTGCTTTGGCTGATGCTGCAGAGGATAGACGCGATTACTAAGGATGAGTCAACAATGCCGCTGCGGCAATCACACTAAGAGGGTAAGGCGTTCGGAGTGACATCCCGTTCCAAAACGTATACTTGATTTAAGGCGGAGTGGAATGTGGGCGCGCAAGGAGATGCGGAATCGATGAGAGCCTCAAAAAAACTACTGCAGTGTTATCATCTTTCATCCTCTCTATTCTTCCATTTCTGATTCTATGGGCGGCTTGGTCAGTCCTCCCTGATACAATTCCCGCTCATTGGAGTGGGGGTGTGGTTGATCGATGGGGTAATAAGCTTGAATTGCTGGTTGTTCCGCTGTTTTCTCTGATTGGTTCTATTGCAATTTCTGCGTACCTTATTGTTTCCACGCGGCGAAGAGAGTTCGCGGATTTCTCTGCTCGAATGCGACGGGACTTTGTTGCGTGCTATATTTCTAGTCTTCTTTTATCGACAACCTGCTCAGTGATAATTGCCGTTTGGGTTCAGTTGATTCTTACGCAAAGCACTGCGGTTGATGGGGGGCTTGGACTATCGATCCTGTATTCCCTTCCCGGGCTATATGTGATCTTGTGCGCTTTGCCGCCTTTTTATGCGAGCGGCGAGAGCAAAAAGGCAGAGCGCCTGATAACAGTTCTTATTGGCGGCGCGGAGATTGTTCTTTGTGGAATAGTGCTTGAAGGTTCGGCTGCCTCTTATGCGATGATTGGACTGATGATTCTGTTCTGTGCGTTTGAGATTGTGTCACAGGTAAGGGATAGCCGGTCCTTATGAGTTGAATTACGCGCGTGCGGATATAAAGGTTGGCATGTTAAGCTGGTCGTTTTCTCGTTCTGGGACATTTGCAGTAGGATGAGTGGGACTAGGCGCGCTGCGGTGTGATGGTGACGGTTGAGACTTGTATCGCTGCAAATCCGCTGATGCACATTTTGCTATTGGGCTTGAAGGTGGGACCTACGGGCCTTTGTTTGGGATGTTCCGGTCGTCCAACGCGTGTTGCACGGCTTTATATTGTTACGCTGTTCGGCGCCCGTTGGAGCATTTCCGGGTTTGTCGGCATCATGACTTGGCCAAGTGACACGCTTGCCGGGACGGTTGTAACGCCGCGCCGGTTCCGTGTGCTCCTTCGTTGTTGGCCTGTCCAGCCGGGGGGCGGATTCGGCCTCATGTTGTGGCGCACGGCCTTCAGGGGCTTCCCGGCGAGTTATGTTCGTCCGTATGGGTAAGGGTCGGGTTGAGCTGACAATCCCGTGTCGGAAGGGGCTTGGACCATGCGCGCGATGACAGAGATTGAGTGGCTGGACGGCCGTGTGACGAAGGTGCCGGAGCTCGCCCTGGGCGATGCGTTCGGCGAGAGCGTCCAGGCGGAGCTCGATTTCGGGTTCGACGATGTGTTGGAGGGCCTTTGGGTCGAGGTGCGCCATCATGAGCCGGATGAGGACTCGGACGGCGACCCGCGCGGGAGGGGCTGCGCACTGTACGCGGACTGCCGGTACAGCCTGGTCGAACCGTCGGACCTCGACCGTGTCTTCTGCATCCTTTACGAGGGGCAGCCGAGGGTCCAGCCGCGTCGCGGGGAGCTCGTGAACCTTTCGCGGGCCTGCGCGTTGTCCTGCCTCATGCTCGGATCTCCCTACCCGCCGCGCCCTCGAGGCCCTGGCCGCGTGCGCTCGATACCTCTGCGGTCCGGCTTTCACGTCCGACCTCGCCGCCCGCGTCCGCGCGCGGATCCCATCCGGCCTCACGCGCTTGAATATCGAGCTGAGCCCAAACGATGACCCACACCCCATCGGTCTTCATGATGATGCCTCGATGAGCCAGCTCGCCCAGAGCTTTCGATACAGTCGGTTGAGTCGAACAGACTTTTTTTCGAGCTTGTCCTGACGCATGAAAAGACCTTTTGTAAGAGTTTTTTTTTTCGTTGGCATCCTTCCTATTAGGCCCTTTGGACGTCTGGAAGGAGCAAATCATGATCAGAATCGCAAGCTGGACGCGATTCTTCGCGACCGCAAATAATGAGTCGTAGGATGGCCTGTTGATTCCACTCAGGATCTCGCTCTTTGCAATCTCATCCTGTCGAACGTCAAGCGCCGCCTCCATCTCGGTAGGCGTCTCGGCCTGATCGGCAACCGATGGAGCGTCCGTGTCTAAAGGCCACGGGGAGGCCACGGCCTTTTTTGCGGTTTGTAGCTACTTGTACTCATGTTGATGCCTCCGGTGCGAGGCTATCCAACCCAATTGCCGACTGTGCCCATAATATGGTTGATTTCCGATCTCAGCCGAACACATTAGGACAGGCCGTTCCCGCAGCAGCCGAACGCCCCCCGAGGCCCCATCCGCCCGGGGGCGCCGTTTTCCCCCAGTTGAAGGAACGGTGGAGATGTGTTTCGATGGGTCCGGTGGCCATGCCTCCGCCCTCCGCCCGGCACCTCTTCCCAGACTCAGCCGGACGGTCGGTCAGTCTATTCCGTTTTGCCTTCAGGCTAGGCCAGCGGGGCATCGCCCCTCTCTGCGCGCGCCCTCTCGATGAGTCCCGGCGTCAGGTCGAGCTCGGCCAGAGGCACATCCTCCACGCCGTAGGCGTCAAGCAGCGCCGCCGCATCGTCCCCGAGCATCGCCCTGAAGGCGCGCGCGGGCGTCGAGAAGCCGAGCGCGCCGCGGGGCTCGGAGTTCGCGTGCGACATGGCGAGCGCCGTGTCGGCCGGGGATAGCCGGTCGAACCTGAGCCCGGTGTCCTTGGGCAGCAGCTTCCTTATCTCGACGTGGTTTCGCTCGCAGGCGCCCTTCTGGTCGCTGCGGCGCACGCGTCATCCCCGAGGGCGAGGAACGCGGCATGCGACCTGCGGGCGGAGTGGCGCGTGGCCGCCCGGACGGCGGCGCGCTTCCTCGGCCTGTAGCCGACCTTTCGCCTGAGCTCCATGTTGGTCATGCCGTCGTAGCCCGCCGAGACCCAGCGGTAGACGGTCGAGGGAGACAGGTCCACCGGGCCGCCGTTGCGCGCCGCCATCTGCTCGGGGGAGAGCCCCCGGCGCAGGCAGTCCCTTATCGTCTCCAGCCTGGCCGCCGCGGCGGGCTCGTCGGCGTCTATCCCGCGCCTGGACGAGACGAGCACCGAGTCCGCGCACAGCTGCGCGGCGCGGGCGTCGTAGAAGACGTGCGGGCGGCGCTTGCAGCCGATCGCGCGGTAGCGGCCGCAGCCGTTGCAGCAGCGCGGCCACGCCGCCAGGCGCGGGCAGGCCGCCGACAGGTCGGTGTCGGCGCCCACGCGCTCGCCGCGCCTGGGCTTCGGCGCCGTCACGAACCTGTGCGACGCCACCTCGGCGCTCACCGTCGAGGGCGACCTGCCCAGCTCCCTCGCAATCTCCCTGCACGAGGCCCCGCGCTCCAGCATCCTCTGGACCGTGTCCCGCTCGTGCCTCGTGAGCCTGCCGTAGGCCCTCGGGACCGCCCTCGCGGCGCCCTTCCCGCTCTTTCCGCTCTTTCCGGACATGACGTCCTCCGATCTCCCGGGGCCGGCCGGTCCGGCCCTCAGGGTATCGGGTTTCCCATATTCATCCGTACATGTACGGATGAATATGGGAGGTGTTCGGATGAAGTTGATATTCAAGGCTTCGATAGCAAACGCAATTTGATTTTTGAAATATGGACGAATTCCTCGTCAGGAGGGTAAAATGGTGCCGACGGCAGCCCAAGTTGTAGAGAGCTGGGCAGAGCCGTTGCTTAATGAAGTTGGGTCATCGTCTTAGCGACGGTGACCTTTCTTTTTGGGCTTCGAGCCCTGCTTGAGTGCCTTGGAAAGGCCGACAAGGGCCGTGAGGAGCGAGACCATAGCGGTCAGGAGCTTCACGAGCTCAGTGAAATCGGTCATGGGCATCACCTCCCATCGGATGGAGGGCTCTGCCCGGCACGAGGGCTGCCGACAGCAAGGACGATTCTATCAGAGCGGCTGACTCCCGCCCGATTATTACCATCCCACCGCGCCTGTGCAAAAAAGAGGGCCGCCAAACAGCGACCCTCCAGCGAAAGTGCATGTTATTTAGGACAGTCAAATTCTTTGAAAAACAAATGGATGCTGTAGAATTACAAATAAGAGTCACCCGGAAGGAGCGATCGATGAAAAGCAAACGATTTGTCCTGAATGCACTTCTGGTAGTAGCAATATTGACGCTCTTCGTCTTTTCGTACTCATACATGAATCAGCCAAGATTTGGATATGCTTTATACGCTGTTTTTTCCGGCGAAACAACTTACAACACTATAGGCTTCATTGACGCAATCTTTTTCTATGTAGTCGGCCCCGTATCAAGCGAACTGATCGCTTTTGTTGTCAGCTACAACCTGAATCAACGAAGCCAAACTCACTCAGCGACTTCGGCCAAACAAGGAATCAATCTCTTCGTAATAATGATAATTCTGCAAATTGCGACCGTGTTGATTATCGCCCTGACCGCAACAAACGTTTTGAAGTATGAGTTCGGATTCATCGTGAGCTGTCTCATGGCAATTGCCGCGGGTATAGCGGTTTCGTATACGACACCGGCAAAGAAGTAGCTCAACTAACAGGGCCTATTTGGAATCCGAATCATCCATGGAGCCGTCGATGCCGGTTTTGGTGTTGTCCTATAAGCCCCGATCAATTCATACTCCTCATCCTTGCCGAATTGCGAGTATGGCAGAATCGGCACTGGATGGCAGCGCGCTAGGCCGTGTCCGCGGAGTTACCCCCCCCGTTTTTATCGTAACAGCTTATTCTAGGGACGCTTCAAAAAGTCAACCGAGGGTTTTGTCCCGTCAAGACGCCGAACGAGAATTACGTACCGCCAAGAGCCTCAAAACACGCCCCTCGCGGAACAGAATCCTCACTCGATTTCCATGCGGAGTAAAAACCTCAATCAATCATCCTCCGCAACGTCTATCCACCAAAAAGGCCGCCCCACGTGGAGCGGCCTTTGCTCGCAGCTTTTTACTGATAGTTACTCAAAAATTATTCCAACACATCCACAGAAGAGCAGCGAATCGTATTTTTCTTTCGGGAATCGAGAAAATAGCCTACCTTGACTTTAGACCCAACGCTCACGGGGCTATCGCTTGCATAGCGCGTATGTTCTGAATCAACCAGAATGGTCAGACGATCAGACCCGTCGTTATATGGATCTTCGCTTTCGACCGACATGGTAAAATCGCCAGAGCTGTCAACGTTCAACACCGATCCGCTCACGAACCACAAATGTGAATAGTCACCTCCGCTATCTTTTTGGCAACGCTCCACTTTTAGAAATAGCGCAGAGAATGCGAACACGGCAACTGATATAGCGATGAAAACCTTAACGCCACTCCCCTTGCCATGAAATACAAATTTATTCGCCAAAGAAAAATACCCCTGCCTTATCCGTGTAATTAGCATAGTACTACGTTAACGTGCTCATGGCTGTGGGTTGGTTTAACCTACAGCCATGCTAAAGTTGCCAAAAGGGGCACAAAGGCCAATACGTTTGCGCCATGCCGGCACAGCGACCTGGCATCGTATGCACCGGCGGGATCATCGCTGGCCTGCAAGGAGGGCATATCCACGCGCTCATGGTCGCCGGAGGCCTCGTGATGCAGCACGCGCCGGGCGGCGACTGGAAGCGCGTCGATTGGGACGTGCTTGCCGCTTGGCTCGACAGATACGGTTACAAGGTCGCTGATTGCGAGACGGAGACCCTTCCGACCGCCGACGCGGCGAGTGGGAACGCGAGGGTAAAAACGCATCGTCGCTGAACCAGTGAGTCAGTATTCTTTAGTTGGATGATGGATATTGAAATTGATTAGCGAGATAATGTGCATATCTCATAATGTATGCGTTGCACCATGAGAGAGGGGTCTGTCATGAGCTGGAAACCGAGAAAATGCGTTATCGCCGGTCTCGTGACAACCGGTCCTGGCGGCGGCTTGTTTGCAACCGCAATGACATCGTACCGACTTTTCACTTGCATGCTCTGAAAGGCAGTTGCCATGCTGTCGCAAAATCAATCGAGATACTTGACCACGATCGGCTTTGCCCTGCTTGCATTACTCTTTGCTAGCGACCTTTTGCTGAAACCGCCCAAGGAACTCGTTTCGCTTGCCATAGCCTGCATTTCCGCCCTTTACTTTACGGCAACCCTATTCGTCGGACTAAAGGAGAGGAAAAAGGCGTAGTCGCTGCATCTGCCGTAGGCGTGATCATAGCCATTGCCTCATTCTTTATCGGACACATTGGTGATCTAGGGGCGATATCGTAGGAATACGACCGGGAGATCCGGGGCCAGATTGCCCGGGTCGCCCGGTCGGCTCGCGCGACGGCGCGGCAGTTCCACAGAAAGATCTCCGGACTTCACGCCGTTTCTGATCGCATTGTAGACAGCCATCTCGTCTTCGCAGTCGGCGAGCACGCGGTGTGCGTCGTCGTTTTGGATGTCCAGTAAATCTCGAAGGTCCTCCATGCACCAGCGTCCGAGATCTGGCCATGCGCGTTGCGCGAGCTGATAAGTGTCGATTGCGATGTTGTAGTTAAAGTCCAAGCCAAAGCCGTCCCAGGCAGAACGGTATTGTTTCCTTGATTATCAACTTCATCCGGACACTTCCCGCATTCATCCGTGTGTGTACGGATGAATGCGGGGTTCGATACCCTGGCGGCCTGATCGGCAGGCCGCCGGGAACTCTCACTCCTCGATAAAAGCCGGCACTCGGTTAGTCCTGCGCATCTTGAAATCGCCAGTCTCGTGGGAGACGTAGAGAATGCCGTCCATCCCGTCTCGTGATGCATACGACAGGTGAACTGAACCGCAATCCGCTCCATCATTGTCGAGAAGATCGCACGAATTCGGGTCGCTCGTTGCGGCCAAACGACCACTCAGACAAGAGCCATCGTCATTACAGATTTGCCATTCCATGTCTTCGCCTGCAAGAATCGCCATAGAAGGCCTGGTCGCGCCATCGTTGACATACATCCCGTCTATGCCAAACCCATTTTCAGCGCCATCGATGAACGACTGCTCGGACCTATACCTCGCAAATGATGCACATAGCACCATTGCAAGACAAAGCACAAAGCCAACAATCGCTATCTTTGCATAGCTCTTGCCTATCATGTCATTCACCTCCCTCGTATGTATCGAGGTATTCCTGCTTGAGCGTCTGCGAGGACGACTTGATCTTTTCCACGAGCGTGCCGGCCTCGATGAAGTAGAACGAGTTGGTGAGGTCTGCCAGGTCGTCGAGTAGATGGCTTGAAATGAGCACGCTGCGTCCCCGCGCCACCGCTGCGCATCGCGTCGCAGGAGGTTTTCCCGTTTTCCCGGATCGAGGCCGTTCAGCGGTTCATCGAGGATGAGGTACGGGCAATCGGTCGCTATCGCCATGGCAAGCTTTACCTGCTGCTTCATTCCCGTCGAGAGTTTACGGGTCGGCTTGTCGAGATATGGGGAGATTCCGAGGGAGCTGCAGAGCGAGTCGATGTCGGCGGCCGATTTCCACGCCTCCCTAACGAAAGCAAGGTGCTCGATGGCCGATAGCGTGGGATAGAGATCCGCGCTGCCCGAAGAGCTCAGGTAGACGAGTTCTGCGAATTCGGCTGATCGACGTTGGCTGATTCCGTCTGCCGCCAGGCTTCCCGAGCGGATGCGGGTGGGAAATTGGCCCGACAGCGCTTCAAGAAGGGTGGTTTTCCCGAGCCGTTGGGGGCGACGAGCCCCGCCGCCGTTCCCGGGCTCAAGGAAAAGCGACCCGATTGAAAGTATCGTCGTGCTTCCGTATCCCACGCTCGCGTCCAGAAGCTCGAGCCCATGGTGCTTTTTTTCGCGGGTCCAGGCTGTTTGGGCGACCTTGCCGCAACGGCGCCGACTGCAAAAAGGACCGCGACGTATGCCAGGGCCACGGCAAGCATCGATGCACCGCTTGAACCGGAGCCGATGAATTCCGTCGGGAAGCATCCTACGTAACCCGTTGCCTCGATAGGCGAGAAATATGGCCAGCGGCAGGGGCTCGAGCGCGGCGTTATGCCCCAGTGCCGAATCGGACAGTAACGGGAATGCCGGGGCCGCGACAAGCAGCGCGGAGGTAAGGGGGCCCGCGAGGACGCGCCTCGTTGCGGTCGATAGGACGGCGGAGCAAACGGATATCAAGGTTCCGCCCGCGAGCAGCGCGAGAAGCAGGGCTGTGAAGACGTTTCCCGCGGTCGTGGTGGTAAGCGCGCCGTCATGGAAGAAGGCGATCGGGTACCCGATCTGCCCGGAAGCCGTTTAGGGCCAAAGGCGTAAATGCCCCCGGCGCGAGGCCGGCGAGGATCGCGGTCCCCGCGGCGATTATCGAAAACACGGTTTGGATAAGGCGCCGGAATTTGGGCACGGGCGCCTTTGCCGCCAGGGTCCCGGGTTGTGGCGCCGAGCACGAGTATCGACGAGAGAAGGAAGGGATGAAGGGAAGGAAGGACGGCGCCTGGGCAATGGCGTAGGGCAGGAAGGAGAGGAACGGCAGGTCGTTTGCGGAGGCCGGGATATCCGCGATGCCGGAGCTGCTCAGGGCACGGCAATACGCGAGGTCTGCGTCATTGGTCTCCCGTCCCCACGATGGACCCGGATTGGAAGCCCTCGCCCATGAGCGCGTAGTAGCTCTCGGCAGAGTCGAGAAAGGCGGCGTCGGTTTGAGCGGCGAGGGCGGCGTTCGCGTATCTTGCAAGCTCAGCGTCATCTTGCTGCTCTGGCGATAGGTCTGTGCCGCTGGCCTCGGGGCGCGCGCGTATTGAATGCGTCGACAAAGCCCTGCATGCCCTGCTTCATAAAGAAGGGCCCGTAGATGGGTGAATTGAACGCAATGGGGACGGAAAAGGCTGCAGCGAGAACGAGCGTACAAATCCATGCGGCCTTGTCTCTTAGGATCAGTTTGAGAAGAAGTCGACAGTACATTTGGAAGCACCTACGTTCCTCAAAGAATCGTTAGATTAAAAGTAACAGACCGGATGAAGATACGTGCGACGGGGGCGAGGCGAATGGCTGAGCGGTATCGATATGCGGGTTTAACGGTATCACATTGACCACATAGATTATTAACTTGCATTTCTAACAGTTAAGGAGACGGGTGCTTTACAGCGCACTCCTTCGATGATGTCTTCCGCTAGTTGCTATGCCGGCCGGCGGTCGGACTGCCACTTCAGCCAAAAGCTCAGGCGCGCGCATTAAAATAATGGATATATCGCTTGATGGGCTTTTGACCAAGCATGAACATCGCAGGTAAATCCGTGTACCAATTTTTGGTACACGGATTTACCTGCGGTTTGTTGAAAGCTCTGACATGCGCTGTCGACTTCATTAAAATCGATTGCCGATCAAGTCTTCCTATATATGCGAGCCCCAAGAAACTGCGCTGTGAACCTGAGTCCTCTATCGATCGGCCCGGTGCACCGGGCCGCTGTCCTCGAGCCGGCAACAGCTTGCCGGTCTCAAAACGTATGCGTTTTGAGACTATTTAATCTGAACAATAAGATGTGTACCAGTAAGATTAGGTGCCGACATTGATTGGAGCGCTCATGGCGATGTGCGAGATTGCAGTCATGTTCGATGCGGGCGAAATGGCTTTGATTCAGGCCAATGCGGATGCCGCCGACATATCCTTTTCCTAGTTCGTGAGAAGCGCCGCCCTCGACAAGGCCGAGGAAGTGGCCGATATCAAGGCATTCAACGATGCGCTGATGGAAGATGACGGTATCCGCTACTCAACGTATACCGTCGTGCGTATGGCCATGAAGGGCGAGTAGCCGTTCGCGGTGTCAAACAGACTGCTCACGGTGGGCGGCGGCATTGCCGGAAAAATAATTCTCAGTCCCTCGCGCGTCTTAATATATGTGCGGGTGCGCCCCGCGCAATTAGCAGTGAGCTAATGCGTGCGACCGTCTGTGCGATAATATTGCGTTGCTGCAAACCAACCGTCTGGGGGACCTCCAATGGCTAAGAAAATCATCGTCAAGGAACAGAAACACGGCTGTATCTGGCTGAGCGGCGTCCTGCTGGTCGTCTGCCTCGCCGTATACGCACTCGCCTTTGCGCTCATTATCGCCCTGGGTGTCGCCGTCTGGTTCCTCATGCGCGGTATCTGGCGCTCGATGGTTGCGAACAAGCCAGATTCGAAGTTCGTTCAGTTCGGAATGAAGATGACGCCGCAGACGAGAAAGATTCTCGCAGGCATTGCGAGCGCGATTGTCGTCATCATCATTTTCGGGGATTATCTCTGCCGCAATGCCCCAGAAGGAGGAGAAGTCGCCTTCCGGGTGGCGAGGCAGGCTGGCCTG
>VOFK01003893.1_pt1 | contig 34866 bp, 60 predicted proteins | sample 5384121 | NCBI WGS metagenome assembly VOFK01 (sample SAMN12384730, study PRJNA508395) | human gut metagenome | isolation source: healthy gut J | host: Homo sapiens | reverse complement strand
CGTGTTCAACTGTGACAGTATAATAATTGAATTGTGATTTGCCGGGCACCTTTCTTTGATTGTTTTGTCCGTGTCAGCGGAACATCGGCGGCAGACAAAGCTCGTGCCTGGGGATACGCGACCAGTCGAAGTCCTGCACAAGCTCCCGAACACTTGCCGGCTCTGCACGGTCGGTGAGATGCGCGGCGAAAAGCAAGCGCTCCGATGACCTGCTCCGGGCGTAAAACGCTCGCGCAGCAGGCCGAGATCGAGATCCTCGTCCCGCTTGGACAAGCGGCGTCCGTCCACGTCGCACAGCAGCGGAATGTGTACGAAGTGCGGCGGTTCAAAGCCGAACAGGCGGTACAGCCAGATCTGGCGCGGCGGCGTGCTGGAGATGAGGTCGCTTCCGCAGTGAACGACCTCGGTCACGCCCGACAGGCCGTCATCGACCGTCACGGCGAGCTGGTAGGCGAACACGCCGTCCGAGCGCCGGATAATGAAAAATCACCGCATTCCTCCGCCAGGTTCTCGCTGTACGCGCCGAACACGCCGTCGGTAAACGAGATGATCTCGTCGGGCACGCGCACGCGTTGCAGGTGCACGTTTTTTCCGCTTTTTCGATCTCCGCAGGCGTGAGCCCCGGCAGGTTCCGGCATACAGCACGCGGCCGTCCGAAAGATGCGGCGCACTCGCGGCGTGGAGCGCGGCCCGGGAGCAGAAGCACGGATAAAGCAGCCCCTTTCACGCAGGATCTGCTCGTATTTTTCATACATCGGCGCCCGCTCGACTGATACGGCACCTCGCCGTCCCAGTCGAGACCGAGCCAGCGCAGATCGTCCATAATGAGATCCGCGTAGCTGCGCGGGCAGCGCATCGCGTCAAGATCCTCGATCCGCAGCAGGAACGCGCCGTTCTGATGCCGTGCGCTCAGCCACGCAGCAGCGCGCACAGCACGTTTCCAAAGGTGCATGCGCCCGCTCGGACTGGGCGCGAAACGTCCGACTGTCTGCATCGGCAATCTCTCCCTTCTGTCTTTTCACTCCGACTATTCTACCACATCGCGCATATACATTGCAACAGTCCGGTATTTCTGCTATAATAAGCGCACAAGGATTTGTCACGAGGAGGAACGGTCATGGCTGTACGAAAACACCTTGCTCTTGCGCTGCTGCTGACACTCGGCCTTTCCGCGTGTGCATCGAGCGAGCCGCCGCAGGCGGAAACGCCGCCCGCCCGGCAGACACAGCCCGAAGCACCCGAGCCGACGCTCGAGGAGCAGCAGCAGGCCGCCGCTGAGGAATACACCGAAAAGCTTTACCCTTTGAGCAGCAGACTGCGCAGCTGTTCTTTGCACGCTGTCCGGACACGGACGCCGCCGCTGAGGCCGCCGAATACAGTCCCGGCGGATACATCCTGTTCGGCCGCGATTTCGACGGCAAAACGGCGGACGAGGTGAAAAAGCGACATTGCGTCCTACCAGTCGGCGGCGGCCACACCCATGCTCATCGGAGCGGACGAGGAGGGCGGCACGGTCGTGCGCGTGAGCGCGAACCCCGATCTGCGCAGCACGCGCTTTCCTCGCCGCAGAAGCTGTACGCCGAGGGCGGTCTCGACCGCATCCGCAGCGACACGGAGGAAAAAGGACGCGCTCCCTGCTCTCGCTCGGCATCAACGTCAATCTCGCGCCGGTGTGCGATATTTCATCCGATCCGTCGAGCTTTATCTACCCCGCACGCTCGGTCAGGATGCCGAAACGACGAGCGATTATATCCGCACCGTTGTCGGGCAGATGAAAGCGACGGCATCGGCATGGTGCTCAAGCATTTCCCCGGCTACGGCGGCTCCGCCGACACGCACACCGGACAGGCGCTCGATCCGCGCCCGCTGAGTGACTTCGAGAAGAACGATCTGCTGCCCTTCGAGGCCGGCATCGATGCCGGTGCGCAGGCCGTGCTCGTCAGCCATAATATCGTCGCCTGCCTTGACGCAGATTATCCGGCATCGCTCTCCCCTGCCGTACACGCTCTGCTGCGCGGCCAGCTCGGCTTTGACGGCGTGATCATGACCGACGACCTCGCCATGCAGGCGGTGACCGATTTACAGGCGACGAAAACGCCGCCGTGCTCGCTGTACAGGCCGGGAACGACCTGATCATCTCGTCCGATTTCGTCACGCAGTACCATGCGGTGCTCGACGCCGTAAAGAACGGCACGCTGCGCAAAAATGACATCGAGCAGGCAGCACAGCGCGTTATCCTCTGGAAGATACAGCTCGGCCTGATCTCTTTCTGAAATCACCTTTTTTCTTCGATATGGAGGCAATCTATGAACATAACCGTATATCTCGGCGCAAGCAGGGGAATTCCCCGCTCTTGAACAGGCGGTGCGCGCGCTTGGCGCATGGATCGGCGAGAGCGGCAACTCGCTCGTCTACGGCGGCTCAAAATCCGGTCTGATGGGCGTGCTCGCGGAGAGCACACACTGCATGCAGGCGGCCGCGTCACCGGCGTCGAACCGCAGTTTTTCATCGATGCAGAGCTTCAGTACGACGCGATCGACGAGCTGATTGTCACCGAAACCATGGCGGAGCGCCGCACGAAAATGATCGAACTCGGCGATGCGTTCATCGCGATGCCCGGCGGTACGGGTACGCTCGAGGAGATTTCCGAGGTGATGAGCATGGGTGCGCTGGGTCATCTCGACGCCCCCCTGCATTCTGTACAATCTGAATGGTTATTATGATGACCTCCGCTCGCTGCTGCGCCGCATGATCGACGCCGGACTTTCGACCGAAGAGCGCCAGCACGGTATTTTCTTTGCGTCGACGCTCGACGAAATCCGTGAGCTGCTGAAATAAGATTTCGCTGTCTGTAAACTGCGTTATCCGCAGTCTAATCTCCCCCTTTCTGTGCATATGCTGAAGCAAACGCATGGAAAGGGGTCTTTTATTTGCTGTTTCCTGCTCTGGCGGCGCTCGGCGGCGCATTTTTCCTCTTCGTTCTGCGCGTGCAGGGGCGGACGGCTGCTTTCCCAGGCCGCTCTCCGCCGAGGAAGAAGCGAAGCTGCTGAAGAAAAATGCGCGAGGAAGGCGATACATCCGCGCGAAATCTCCTGATCGAGCATAATCTCCGGCTTGTTTCGCATATCATCAAAAAATACTACTCCCCGGAGGCAGAACGCGACGATCTTGTTTCCATCGGAACGATCGGTCTGATCAAGGCGGTCGACACCTTTCAGGCAGAGCGCGGCATCCGTCTGACTACCTATGCCTCCAAGTGTATCCAGAACGAGCTGCTGATGCACTTCCGCCGCAAGCGCAGAACGGCCGGTGAGGTCTCTCTTTCGGATACGCTCGAGACCGACGGCGACGGCAATGCGCTTTCGCTTCAGGATACGATCAGCTGCGAGGACGAGGCCTGAACGCTGTGGACGATCATGACCGCTATTATTCGATGTACCGTGCGCTCTTCTCCTCGCTCAGTCCGCGCGAGCGCGAGGTCATCCGTCTGCGGTACGGTCTCGGCGCTGCCGCTCCACTGCCGCAGCACGAGATCGCCCGCCGTATGAACCTGTCTCCGCAGCTACATCTCCCGTATCGAAAAAGCGAGCGCTCGAGAAAGCTGCGCGGCGCCATCGGAGAGATGCCTCCATAAAAAATCATGTTGTTCGAGAAAAACACTTGACACCCGGCTGCGAATGCGCTATACTAATTAAGTCGCAGAGAGCGGCAAGCATTCAGCCGAATTGTGTAAAGGTAGCACGACAGACTCTGACTCTGTTTGTGAGGGTTCGAATCCTTCTTCGGCTGCCACATGGACCACTTGAAACCACAGGGTTTCGAGTGGTTTTTTATTTATCTTTGTGAAAAAAAGGACGTGAACGCCATGCGCATATCCTCGGTCATCGGACTGTATTTCAGTCCGACCGGAACCACACGCACACTCGTCACCGCTGCCGCAGAGCAGGCCGCTCAAACGCTCGGTGTCCCCTTCCGTCTCATCTCGCTGAATACCCCGGCAGAGCGTGAAACAGCATTTCACTTTTCCGCCGATACGCTTGTCATCGTCGGTGCACCGACCTATGCGGGCAGGCTCCCGAACAAGATTTCGCCCGACCTGCGCCGCATCCTGCATGGCAGCGGCTCTCCCGCAGTCGCGCTCGTGACCTACGGCAACCGTGCCTATGAAAACGCTCTTGCAGAGCTGTTCCGCGTGCTGACCGACGGCGGCATGAAGCCGGCCGCCGGTGCAGTCTGTGTCTGCCAGCACTCCATCGCCCGTGCGCTTGCGGCCGGCCGCCCGAATGCAGAGGGACTGCGCCGAGGTGCGCCGCTTTGCTGCCAAGGCCGCAGAACGCATTCAGAAGGACGAGATCGTTCTCCCCTGCCGTGCCGGGCGACGCAGACAGCAGCTATTATATCCCGACCGGCACGAGCGGGAAGCCCGCGAAATTTCTCAAGTCTGCACCGCAGACCGATCCTGAAAAAAATGCGACGGCTGCGGCCGCTGCACGGCACTTTGTCCGATGGGCTCGATCAGCAGCGAAGATCCGTCTGTTGTTTCCGGTATCTGCATCAAGTGCCAGGCCTGCATCCTCGGCTGCCCGAGGGGGTGCAAAATTTTTCGACGACGAACAGTTTCTGTCCCATGCGCGCATGCTTGAACAGAAGTTTGCCGGGATACATAAGGAAAACGAGTTTTATCTGTAAAAAAGAGCGAAACCTGCTTCCGCATGGTTTCGCTCTTTCTTTATTTTCGCCCTTGACGCGATCCCAGTACGTCTTTGCTGTCTGCTCAGTCTTATTCGGGCCGAATTCGTAATATTTCGCGCCGGAAAGCTCCGCCGGGAGATAGTCCTGTTCGACCCAGTGATTCGGATAGCTGTGCGGATACTGATAGGTCGTCCGCGTCCGAGCTTCGCCGCGCCGCCGTAATGCGCGTCCTTGATATGCGCCGGGATGTCGCCGCTTTTTGCCTGCGCGAATGTCTGCGAGCGCCGCGTCGATCGCCATGCAGGCACTGTTGGACTTTGGGCGCGGTCGCCATGACGATCGCCGCCTGTGCGAGCGGAATGCGTGCCTCGGGCAGACCAAGCTGAAAGGCGCTGTCAACGCACGCTTTGACGATCGCCGCGCACTGCGGATAAGCGAGGCCGATGTCCTCGCTCGCGATGACCAGCATACGCCGCGCCGCCGAGATCATGTCTCCGGCCTCGAGCAGACGCGCGCGAGATAATGCACCGCTGCATCCGGGCCGAGCCTCGAATGGATTTTTGCAGCGCGGACAGAATGTCATAATGGCTGTCGCCGTCGCGGTCGGCGCATGTTCGAACGCTGCGCCGCCTGCTGTGCATCCGCGAGCGTGATACCGTTCTCCCCGGCTCGGAGACAAGCAGCTCGACCGCGCCGAGCGCCTTGCGCAACATCTCCGCCGACCGCCTGCGCGATATGGACGCAACACCGGATTCGACCGGAATATCGCGTCCGTCAAGCGCGAGCACGAACGCCCGGTCGACCGCGCGCGCTGCATATCCGATGCTTCGACCGGCTTGAACTCAAACACCGTGCAGCGGCTTAAAAATCGCGTTGTAAATATAGAAATACGGGTTTTCCGTCGTGGACGCGATGACGTGATCTTGCCGGTCTCGATAAACTCCAGCAGGCTCTGCTGCTGCTTTTGTTAAAATACTGGATCTCGTCCGGATAAACGAGCGCGCCGTTCGGCGTCAGAAAGGTATCGAGGGAGCCTCATCAATGATGGCCTTGATGTCTGCGATGCCTGCGGTCGTCATGCGCATTGAGATGATACAGCTTGCGGTCGGTCTGCTTCGCGATAATAGACGCGACCGTTGTCTTGCCTTACGCCGGACGGGCCGTAAAAAAGATGAGGTTGGGAATGCTGCCGCTCTCGATGACGCGGCGCAGAAGTCCGTTTTCCCGAGAAGATGCTGCTGTCCCACAACATCATCCAGCGTTTTCGGACGGATTTTATCGGCTAAAGGCTGATACATGGCAAATTCCTTCAAATCATAGAATGTATATCAATTATAGCACACTCTCGCTGATTTCACAAACTTCTCTTGACTTTTCACTTTATCATGGTAAACTAATGACATCAACAAAACCGATAGCAAAGGAGCCTTCTCATGAACAAGCCTTTTTCTCGATAAGCTGCGCAAGATCGACCCGTATGTGCCGGGCGAGCAGCCTAAAAAACCGCGAACGTCATCAAGCTCAACGCCAACGAAAACCCGTATCCGCCTGCGCCGGGCGTAACCGAGGTGCTGCGCACCTTTGACGCGGCGAAGCTCGCTGTCTATCCGGACGCAAACGCCAAAGCGCTCAAGACCGCGCTCGCGGAGCGGGAAGGCCTCAAGCCCTCGCAGGTTTTCCTCGGCAACGGCTCCGGACGATGTGCTCGCGCTCGCGTTCCAGTCGTTCTTCTGCTCGGGGCGAGCCCATCCTCTACCCCCCGACATTACCTATTCGTTCTACCCGGTCTGGTGTGATCTGCTCCGCATCCCTTATGAGACCATGCCGCTCGACGAGAACTTCTGCATCAATCTGCGCGATTACGACAAACCGAACGGCGGCGTTATCCTGCCCAATCCGAACACCGACCGGCCGTGCGCTCTCGCTCGCGGAGATCGAGGATCTGCTTCAGCATAATGCCGACTGCGTAGTTATCATTGATGAAGCCTATGTCGATTTCGGCGCGGAAAAAGCGCGATTTCGTTGATCGAAAAGTACGAAAATCTGCTGGTTGTACAGACATCGAGAGCAAATCCGTTCGCTTGCCGGCATGCGTATCGGCTATGCCTTCGGCTCGGAAACGCTCATCTCTACCCTCGAAGCGGTCAAAATTCGTACAATTCCTATACGATGGACTCGCTTGCGCTCGCAGTCGGCGAGGCATCCATTCGCGATGAAGCGTATTTCCGTGAAGACCTGCCGCAAGGTTGCTGCGACGCGCGACAGAGCAGCAGACGAGGCTTCAGCGCGCTCGGTTTCGAGGTCACGCCATCGCTGACCAACTTCCTGTTCGCGACCCATCCGAAAAAAGGCGGCGCCCGAAATTTTCTCCGCCCTGCGCGAAAAGGGGTATCTTCATCCGGTATTTCAAACTGCCGCGCATCGACAATCACCTGCGCATCACGGTCGGCACGGACCAGCAGATGGACGCGCTCATTGCTGCGCTGAAGCAAATCCTGTAATACCGTATCGACATGAAAAAAGCTGAACCCGCGGAACAAAACGGGTTCAACTTTTTGCTTTTTATTTGTCGATGAGCTTGATGATCTCGTCAATTTTCTGTTCGCGTGCCTGTTCGTCGCCGTTTTCAAAGGCGTCCCGGACGCAGCCGTTCAGATGTGCGCGGAGCACCTCCCGCTGCGCCTTGTGCACGAGCGATTCGACCGCCTGAAGCTGGGTCACGATGTCCATGCAGTAGCGGTTTTCGTCGATCATGCGCAGCACGCCCTCGAAGCTGTCCGCGTGCGGTGCGCAGCAACGGCTCGACTTTACGCTTTTTGCGGTCTGCCATCATTCGATGCCGACCACCTTATAGCCTGCCTCGGTGACAGCGCTCGTCAGCGCTGCATCGTCCGGAAGCTGCTCCCGCTCTGACGACTGCCCTGCCGCCGTCGAGATCGACCTCGGCGGTCACGCCTGGCAGCTCCTCAAGCGCCTTTTAACGCATGTTTGCGACGCAGTGCATGCACATCATGCCCTCCACCTTGATTGCCTTTTCCATAACATTTTCCTCCTTATTTTTCGCCGTTTCCGACGGATTAGGCTGTTCACTGTCGGCAGAACGATTGGGTCGCCTGCCTGCTTGACGCGCTCGCCTGCCTTGAAAAAGCGCAGGCGCAGCGCGTTGGATACCACGCACACGGACGAAAGGCTCATCGCGGCCGCGCCGATCATCGGGCTGAGCTTGATGCCGAACGGCACCCACAGCGCACCCGCTGCGATCGGAATGCCGATGCAGTTATAGAAGAACGCCCAGAACAGGTTTCTGGCGAATGTTGCGCATGGTCCGGCGCGACAGCCGGATGGCGTCCACCGCGTCCATCAGGTCGCTCTTCATCAGCACAACGTCCGCAGACGAGATCGCGACGTCCGTGCCCGCGCCGATGGCAATGCCGACATCGGCACGCGCGGCGCCGGTGCATCGTTGATGCCGTCGCCGATCATTGCGACCCTGCGGCCTGCGGCCTGCTTCTCGCGCACGATGCGCTCTTTGTCCTGCGGCAGGACCTCTGCGATGACCTCGCGAAGCGCCAAGTTCAGAGGCGATGGTCTGCGCGGTCTTTTTATTGTCGCCGGTCAGCAGCGTGACCTCGATGCCCATGCTCTCGCAGCGCCCTGACCGCCGCACGGCTGGTCGGCTTGAGCACATCAGCGACCGCAAAAATGCCGACGATCTGACGGTTTGCCGCAAAGAACAGCGGCGTTTTGCCTGCGTCTGCCAGCTTTTCGCCCAGCTCCTGCATGGAGCGCGGAGAGCGCAGACCGTTTGCGAGCAGCATGCGCTGATTTCCGGCCATGCACGGCACGCCGTCGACTGCTGCACGGATGCCCTGTCCCTCGACCATCTCAAAATCAGTCACACTGCGCTCCTTCGCGCCCTTTTCGAAGAGCGTAGCGCACGATGGCGTCCGCAAGCGGATGATCCGAGCGCTTTTCGAGCGACAGCGCGAGCGACAGCAGCTCCTCCGTTTCCACGCCCCAGGTCTGCACATCGGTCACGACCGGACGGCCTTCCGTGACCGTGCCGGTCTTGTCCATGATGGCGCTCGTGACGTTATGCAGGTTCTCAAGTGCTTCGGCAGACTGGAACAGCACGCCGTTTTTCGCGCCGACACCCGTGCCGACCATGATCGCGACCGGGTTGCGAGGCCGAGCGCGCATGGGCAGGAAATCACGAGAACGGAGATCGCGCGGGTCAGCGCGAACGAGGGTCTCCCCTGCCAGCAGCCAGATGACTGCCGTCACGAGCGCGATACCCATGACGACCGGCACGAAACACCGGCGACCTTGTCCGCGAGCGGCGATCGGCGCCTTGGACGCGCCTGCCTCCTCTACCAGACGGATAATCTGGCTCAGGGTCGTATCGTCGCCGACGCGCGACGGCATCACGAAATAGCCGCTCTTGGAAACCGTCGCGCCGATGACTGTACCGCCGACATGGCGCTCAACCGGCATGCTCTCTCCGGTGATCGCGCTCTCGTCGAGAAACGCGCTGCCTTCGGTGATCACGCCGTCCACCGGTACCGACTGACCGCCGCGAACGACCACCAGATCTCCCGTCTGCACCTGCTCGATCGGCAGCTGAATGGCCCGGCCGCCGCGGATGACTTCTGCGGTCTGCGGACGCAGATCCATCAGTGCCGCAATTGCTTCGCCGGTCTTGCGCTTGGCACGCGCTTCAAAGAACTTGCCGAGCGTTACCAGCGTCAGGGATCATGCCGGCCGACTCAAATTAAAGGTCATGCATGAAGCTGTGCGCCGCCTCGGGCGTCGGTGCAGTGCCGATACGGACGAGCGCATAAATACCGTAGACGAGCGCCGCGCCCGAGCCGACCGCGATCAGTGCGTCCATCGTCGGTGCGCGATGCAGCAGAGTCTTAAAGCCGTTGATATAGTATTTACGGTTGATGAGGACGATGGGGATCGTCAGGACAAGCTCGGTCAGCGCGAGCGCAAACATGCCGTCCATGCCGGCGGCATACGACGGCAGCGGCAGTCCGATCATCTCCCCATGGAAAAATACATGAGAACGATCATAAATACAGCAGATACGATGATACGCTTTTTCATCTCGCCCAGCGCCTCATCTGCCTGTGCGCTCTGCGCCGGCGCTGACTGCTGTTTTCCATCGTCAACAGCGGCGGTATAGCCGCCGGACACAACCCGCAATGATTTTCCCTGCATCACAGACGGCTTCATCATATTCCACGGTCATGCTGCCCGCGAGCAGATTGACCTGGACCATACTGACGCCCGGAACGGCGGACACGCTTTTTTCTCGACATGCGCCGAGCAGGCCGCGCAGCTCATGCCGCCGACCCGGAAACGTTGCTTCATATCGGTTATCTCCCTTTTTTATTTCCCCGGGAAAGCAGCACGGACAAGACTTCGCCCTCTTGCCCCTCCCTCGGGAGGGGGGGTATTCGTTATCTTGAGTATACGGCACGGACTGCGCGTTGTCAAGAGAAAGTTTGCTCCTGCTAACGTATTTTGTTCTTGACATGGACGGGCTGATTATGATATACTTCAAACAATTAATGGTAGTTAATCTGTCCGAACGGGCGAGGTAAGCGAAAGTTTATCTCGCTCTTTTTTTATGTAAATCAAAAAATTTTTATACATATAAAGGAGAGCAATCAATAATGCCCAAGAACAAAATTTCAAGACGTCGTTTTCACCATCATCATGGCTTCCGTCATGGTCTACGGAATGGTCGCGTACAACATCGTACTGAACACCGGTTCGCTTGAGAACTGGGTATTCGGCGCTGTTTTTCACGAGTGGCCCATCATGGTGCTCATTGCTATCGCACTCGAGCTCGTTTTCGTCGGCAGACTCGCCATGAAAGTCGCATTCCGTCTGGTCAATCCGCGTGAGGCCGGTCAGACCCAGATCATGCTCGCGATCTCTGCTGCATCCGTCTGGATCATGTGCCCTGCATGAGCTTTTTTGCGACCCTGCTGTTCAAGGACAGCCACAATGCGCAGTTCCTCGCCATCTGGATACAGACTACCGTCATGAATTTCCCGATGGCGCTCCTGCTCCAGTTTTTTTCTTTGCAGGCCCGATTACGCGCCGCATCTTCGGCGCGCTGTTCCGCGAAAAAACGCCGCTCCGGCTCCGCAGACAGAGCGCGGTTGAACCAATCCAAAAGGCACCCTTTCGGGTGCCTTTCAGTCTGGCGATAAAGTTTATTTTCATGCAGAAACGGCAGCCGCGCGCGCATTCCAAAAAGCGTTTGCCACGCAAACGCACGAAAACCGGGGGCGTGTACCTCGGTTTTCGTACTCAGAAGGAAGAAAGTTTCCGTATGGGAACTTTCGGACGTTCGTGTTTTGCGAAGTCAAAAACACAGATTGTCGGAAAAACGAAGTTTTTTCGACAGTCTCAGGCACCCTTTCGGGTGCCTTTTTCTCGTTGCAGCGCCTTATTCTGTAATCGTGGTCCGGAATGCGGGGTTTCGCTCTCGCCCGGAGCAAGTCTGCGATTCCCTGCTTGTTCTCGATGGCGTGATCGAGATGCGTACCGTCCGGGAGTGTGCTCCATGGCTCCAGGCAGGTAAACGGCACGTCAAAATCCTTGTACGGGCTCCAGACGGCGAAGTACGGGGAAATCCTCGAATTCCATCGTCACCCGGCGGCTGTTTTTCGTGCTGCCGATGGACGCGCGGCGGACGGTCAGTCCCTCAGTCATTACCGCATCGGACGCAAAGAGCTCACGCGAAAATATGCAGTCTGCCGCCATCGAGCGGCAGACGGATGCGCTCTGCGGTCAGCATAACGTCCTCGTCGGTAACAATACGCGTCAGCGCGTCCGTTCCCTCGAAATCGACGAAATAATCCGTGATTTTCTCGCCCTCCTGCCAGCACAGCGTATAGGCATCGTGGCCGCCGATTTCATAATACATCGTGCTGCCGCTGTCGTTGCGCGTGATGTGCTCCTTGATGAGCGAGCCGCCGTCGAGCGTGAAGCGAAGCGTACAGGTGAAGTCCACGGATACATTTTTTTGGTATACTCGCTCTGCGTGAGCGTAAATTCCGCACAGGTGCCGCTCACCTGCTTCGGCTCCCACTCAGATCACGGCCGAAGCCATGCTGCGTGATCTCAAGGGACGCGCCGTCCACCGTGTAGGTCTTGTCCTTGAGGCGGCCGACAATCGAGGGAACAGAACAGGCGCGTGACGCTTCCACGCCGCCGGATCGCTTCCCCAGACATATTCCGTTCCTGTCGTTTTGCTCCTGAAGCTGGTCAGCTCCGCACCGAACGGGTTGATCTCCACGCGAAAGTCTTCGTTTTCGAGTACGATCATGATTTTCCTCCTCTTTGCTCTTTCCTATGCGAAAAAGGCGCAAAGTCTGGTACTCTGCGCCTTTTTCGTTTTATTGTTGATGTATGCCTTGAGTGCCTCCGGCCTTGTCGCGGTTCTCCCATAACGCCAAGCTCCTCGCGGCCCATGTGGCCGTAAGCGGCAAGCTGCTTGTAGATCGGCTTGCGCAGGTCAAGCTGCTCGATGATCGCAGCCGGACGCAGGTCGAACACCTTCTCTACGGCCTTCTCGATGACATCGTCGCCAACAACGCCGCTGCCGAAGGTCTCAACCATGATGGAGACCGGCTCTGCAACGCCAATGGCATACGCCAGCTGGATTTCGCAGCGCTTCGCCAAACCCGCCGCGACGATATTCTTTGCAATGTGGCGCGCAGCATAGGCAGCAGAGCGGTCAACCTTCGTCGGATCTTTGCCGGAGAACGCGCCGCCGCCGTGCGGGGCATAGCCGCCGTAGGTATCGACGATAATCTTGCGCCCGGTCAGGCCGGAGTCGCCCGCCGGCCCGCCGATAACAAAGCGCCCGGTCGGGTTGATGAAATACTTTCGTGTTCTCATCCAGCAGATGGGACGGAATGACCTTCTTTACCACCTGCTCGATCATGTCCTCACGAATCTGCGCGACGGGACACCTCCGGGCTGTGCTGGGTGGAAATGACAACCGTATCCACGCGGACGGGCTGATTGTCCTCGTCATACTCGACCGTAACCTGGCTCTTGCCGTCCGGACGCAGATAGTCGAACGTGCCGCTCTTGCGAACGTCGGGCAGGCGCTTTGCCAGCTTGTGCGCCAGAAGAGATCGGCAGCGGCATAAGCTCCGGCGTTTCTCGTCGCACGCATAAGCCGAACATCATGCCCTGATCGCCGGCGCCGATCGCGAGGTCAGCCTCAGAGGCAGCCTTCCTTGCTCTCGAGGGAGTTGTCAACGCCGAGTGCGATGTCTGCGGACTGCTCGTCAATGGCAGTCAGGACGGCGCAGGTGTCGCAGTCGAAGCCGTACTTCGCGCGGTCGTAGCCGATCTCACGAACCGTGTCGCGGACAACCTTCGGGATATCCACATAGCAGGAGGTGGAAATCTCGCCCATTACCTGAACCATACCGGTGGTGCAGGTGGTCTCGCAGGCGACGCGCGCATACGGATCCTGCGCTAAAATCTCGTTAAGAATTGCGTCCGAAATCTGGTCGCAGATCTTGTCGGGATGGCCTTCTGTTACCGATTCAGAGGTGAAAAAATGATGTGCCATTAGTATCAGTTCCTTTCTGTTTCATTTTCGAGAGCATTAAAAAACAAATGCTCCTCAGCGGGAGCGAAAAATTCGTTTTGCTCCCTCATCTTTCGTATTCTTACGCCGGATTTGGCACCTTACGTTGTCAAAACAACGCAGGTTGCCGGGTTTCACAGGGCCGTTCCCTCCACCGCTCTCGATAAGGACATGTATTCACTTACGCCGTATATTTTACATAAAATTCCGGCTTTGTCAAGGGGAAATTTTCGGCAGCCAAGTGGAAAAAGCGCCGCATTGACATTTTCCGCTCACACCGTTATAGTAATAAAGGTAAGTTTTGGCCCTGCATATTTATCACATCACACAGCCTTCTCAGGCTGACGCACGGCAACACTTACCCGCATTCACGCTGCACCTTAACGGGTGCTCTGTTTTTTATGGGAGAGAATTAGGGTATTATGAATGTAAATGTTGGAATCGACATCGGCTCAACGACCGTCAAGATCGTCGTTGTGCGCGATGGAGAGATCATCCACAAGCACTACGAACGGCATTTTTCCAAGGTGCGCGAAAAGGCTGTCGAGCTGGTTCGCGCGGGCGCACGCCTCATCGGCGAGGATACGCCGATCCACTGCTCGATCACCGGCTCGGCCGGTTTAGGCGTGGCGAAGGCCGCGGATATTGATTTTTTTGTACAGGAGGTGTTCGCCACCCGCAAGGCGGTCGGCGTGCACGTGCCGGCGGCAGACGTCGTCATCGAGCTCGGCGGCGAGGACGCGAAGATCGTCTTTCTGACCGGTCAGCTGGAAGAGCGCATGAACGGTTCCTGCGCCGGCGGCACCGGCGCGTTCATCGACCAGATGGCGGTACTGCTCGACGTTACCCCGTCCGAGCTTGACCATCTCGCGCAGGGCGCGGAGCGCATCTACACCATCGCTTCGCGCTGCGGCGTGTTCGCCAAAAAGCGGACATCCAGCCGCTGCTCAACGAGGGCGCGCGCGCAAGGAAGGACGTGTCCCGCGTCCATCTTCCAGGCCGTCGTCAACCAGACCATCGCGGGTCTGGCGCAGGGCCCGAGGCATCAAGGGCGATGTGTGCTGTTCCTCGGCGGCCCGCTGTTCTTCTTCAAGGGCCTCCAGAAGCGCTTTCAGAGACGCTCGAAGTCTGGATGATGCGCACGCGCACTTCCCTGCCGCCGTATGCCATCGCGGCCGGCGCAGCAGAGTATGCAGGCACCACCTCTAAGACCTACACCGTGATCCTCCTGCTCGATGCACTCGAAAGGCCGCCGGTGCGCCGCCGGTCGTTGCGAACTATCTGCCGCCGCTGTTCGAGTCCGAGCAGCAGTATGAGAGAATTCAAATCGCGACACAGCTCGCATGACGTCATGACGCAGAACGTCACCATGTACGAGGGGCGACGCTATCTCGGCATCGACTGCGGCTCCACCACCACCAAGCTGGTGCTCATCGGTGAGGACGACCAGATTTTGTTCCACCACTACCAGTCCAACAAGGGCAACCCGGCGGACGTTATCCGCGAGCAGCTGACAAAGCTCTACGAGCTGTGCGGCGACCGCGTACATATCGTCGTCCTCCGCCGGTCACGGGCTACGGCGAAGCGCATCATCAGAACGCCTTCGGCGTGGATTTCGGTCTGGTCGAGACGGTCGCGCATTTCCGCGCGGCACGCCATTTTAACCCGGATGTTGATTTCATCATCGACATTGGCGGTCAGGACATCAAGTGCTTCAAGATCCGCAACAAATGCATCGACAATATTTCGCTCAACGAGGCCTGCTCGTCCGGCTGCGGCTCGTTTATCGAGACGTTCGACGCGCTCGATGGGCTACTCCATCGAGGAATTCTGCAAGCTCGGCCTGTTTGCGAAGCATCCCGATCGACCTCGGCTCGCGCTGTACGGTGTTCATGAACAGTTCGGTCAAGCAGGCGCAGAAGGACGGCGCCGGAATCGACGCGATCTCGGCCGGTCTGTCCGTGTCGGTCGTCAAGAACGCGCTTTACAAGGTCATCCGTGCCCATTCGCCCGATGACCTCGGCAGGCACATCGTCGTACAGGGCGGCACCTTCCTCAACGATGCCCATACTGCGCTCGTTCGAGCAGGAGATCGGCCGCAACGTCACCCGTCCGGCCATTTCCGGCCTCATGGGCGCTTATGGCGCGGCGCTGCACGCCAAGGACAACCGCCGCGAGACCACGACGCTCGTCGGCACGGATGTCCTCGCGGGCTTCGAGCACAACGTGCGCTCCACGCGCTGCGGTCTGTGCGAAAATCACTGCAATCTGACGATCAACGACTTCGGCGGCGGCCGCCGGTTCATCAGCGCAACCGCTGCGACCGCCCGCTCGGCGGCACGAAAAAGGCCGACCTGCCCAATCTTTTAAATGGAAGCTCGAAAAGCTCGAAAAGTTACGGCGAGCCGTCCGGCATTGCAAACCCGATTGCAAAAATCGGTCTGCCGTTCGGTCTCAACAACTTCGAGCTGCTGCCGTTCTGGACGGCATTCCTGCGTAAACTCGGCTTCGAGACCGTCCTCAGCGACGTTTCCACCCCCGCGATAAAATACATGCAGCGGTCAGCATTCCATCCCGTCCGACACGGTTTGCTATCCGGCCAAACTGATGCACGGCCATCGAAAACCTGCTCGAAAAGGGCGTGGACGCGATTTTCTATCCGTGCATGACCTACAACCTCGATGAAGAACGCGCGACCAACCACTATAACTGTCCGGTCGTTGCCTACTATCCGGAGCTTTTCGCTGCGAACGTCTCCGGCACTCGCGGACTTCGACTTTATGATGCCGTACTTTGAACTCGCGGACAAAAAGCGCTTCACCAAGCACGCCGTTATTATTTCTGCGGCAAGTATCCCGCAGATCAAGAAAAAGCAGGTCATCGCCGCTGTCGAGGACGCATACATGGCGCAGGACGAATACTACATCGACCGTTCGCATCGAGGGTCAGCGCGCCATCCGCTACGCAGACGAGCACGGTCGATTGACGTCGCGGTCATCGCAGGCCGTCCGTATCACGTTGACCCCGAGATCAACCACGGCATCGACCAGCTGATCGCGTCCTGTTCGGTCTGGTCATCGTGTCCGAGGATGCGGTCTGGCAGCGACCGATGCACCCGAGGTGCATGTGCTCAATCAGTGGACCTACCACTCGCGGCATGTACGGCGCGGCGAAATACGTCACCCAGAAGGAAACGCGCAGCTCATCCAGCTTGTATCCTTCGGCTGCGGCATCGACGCGATCACGACCGACGAGATGCGCGCCATCTGCGAAAACGGCGGCAAGATCTATACACACAGCTTAAAATCGACGAGATCAGCAACCTCGGCGCGGCAAAGATCCGCATCCGAAGCATGCTGGCTGCCGTAGAGGAGGGCAGAAAGCTTGCAGAACAGCAAAACGCCTGAGGCAACGCCCATATCTCCTACCCGCAGTTCACGGAGGAAATGCGAAAACCTATAAGATTCTTTGGTCCGAACATGCTGCCCGTGCAGCTTTGGACTCATCTGCCGTCTGATGCGCAACTACGGCTACAAGATGGAGCTGCTGCATACCGAAGGCCCGAACATTGCCGAGCAGGGCCTGCGCAACGTACATAACGACACCTGCTACCCCCCCTGCTGGTCATCGGTCAGCTGATGGATGCCATCGAGTCCGGTAAATACGACATCCACAAGATCGCGCTCATCCTGCCGCAGACCGGCGGCGGCTGCCGGGCATCCAACTATATCCACCTGCTCCGCAAGGCGCTCGAAAAGAACGGCTACGGCTTCATTCCGGTTATTTCGCTGAACTTTTCCGGTCTGGAGAGCAACCCCGGCTTCAAGCTGACCAAGACCATGCTCGTGCAGGTGGCGTACGCGCTTCTGATCATCGGTGATCTTATCATGATGGTCGCAAACCAGTGCCGCCCTATGAGGTCGTCGCCGGTTCAACCGACAAGGCCATCGAGTGACATCTGCATGGACGCGGTCACCAAGAACGCTTTACCGGCGAGCGCATGGTGCGCTACGGCGAGGTAAAGCACCTGTTCCGGTTCGTTCTGACCGTATTCGTCAAGCTGTTCGTCTGGATAAAACGCAGAAGAAAAAGCTGGTCGGTATTGTCGGTGAGATCTACGTCAAGTTCTCTCCCCTCGGCAACAACCGTCTGGAAGGAGTTCCTGCTCTCCGAAGGCTGCGAGCCCGTCCTGCCCGGCCTGATGGATTTCTGTCTGTACTGCATCTACAACTCGGTCATCGACCACGAGCTGTACAGCCGCAACGGCAAAACCGCCGCCATCTACAAGATGGTGTACCAGTTTGTGCTCGGCAAGCAGGCCGATATCATCAAAATGATGAAGAAAGACGGTCATTTCCGTCCGCCGATGCCGTTTGACGAGGTACGCAAAAAGTCGCACGCCATTATCGGTCAGGGCGTCAAGATGGGCGAGGGATGGCTGCTGCCGGCGGAAATGGTCGAGCTTATCAGCGAGGGCGTTACCAATATCGTCTGCACCCAGCCGTTCGGCTGTCTGCCCAATCACATTGCCGGCAAGGGCATGATCCGAAAATCCGCGAGGAGGTGTACCCGCAGGCGAATATCGTCGCGGTGGATTACGACCCGGGCGCGTCGAAAATTAACCAGGAAAATCGAATCAAGCTCATGCTTTCGAGCGCAGAGTAAAGCAAAGAGGACTGCAACGCAGTCCTCTTTTTATCCACAGACGGTGGATAACTTATTCATCGATGATGGTGGTGAAGGTCAGGGTTTCGCTTTCGTTCGGGTGCAATTTGCGGATACCCTGCTTGTGCTCGATGGCATGGTCAAGGTGATTGCCGTCCGGCAGGGTGCTCCACGGCTCGAGGCAGACGAACGGCACCTCGAAATCCTTATACGGGCTCCACACCGCGAAATAGTCAAAGTCGGTGAAGTCCATCGTCACACGGCGGCGGTTCTTCGTGTTGGCAATGGTCGCCGTGCGGAACGGCAGACCCTCGGTCATGACCGCATCGTTTTGCAAACAGCTCGCGGGAAATCGGCAGTCTGCCGTCGGTCAGCGGAACGGAAACGCGGTCGGCGGGTCAGCCTGACGTTCTCGTCGGTTGCAATGCGGCTTAGCGCATCCGTGCCCTCAAACTCCACATAGTAGTCGGTTATCTTCTCGCCGTCCTCCCCCAGCAGAGCGTGTAGGCGTCATGGCCGCCAACCTCGTAATACATCACGGAATCGCTCGTATTCTTGACGATATGCTCCTTTTTCAGCGCATTTCCGTCCAAAGTATAGCGCACGGTGCAGATAAAATCCCACGGATACATCTTTTCGTGTACTCGCTCGGCGTGAGCGTGAATTCCGCACAGATGCCGCTGATTTTCTGTGCCTGCCACGCCAGATCGCGCCCGAAGCCGTGCTGCGTGATCTCATACGGCCTGCCGTCCACGGTGTAGGTCTTGTCCTTGAGCCGTCCCACGATCGGGAACAGAATGGGCGCATGGCGCTTCCATGCCGCCGGATCGCCCTTTCCAGATGTACTCCGTGCCGTCCTTTTTGCTCGTAAAGCGGGTCAGCTCGGCACCGAATTTCGTTAATTTCCACGCGAAAGCGTTCGTTTTCCAATACCTGCATGGGTTTTTCCTCCTTTACTCTTATGTTAAGGATACCCACTTTATCCGGTAAAACAGAAAAAAGGACGAACCAAACGGTTCGTCCTTTGAGGCTGTCAAAAAAAGTATTATTATAATTTTTACGCTTCGTGCGACAGCATCGCATAAAATAGAATTTGCGAAGCAAATTCATAAATTCCGGGAGCATGGTCCAGACCACTTCCTCTCTTGCCGCTATGCGGCAATTCACCTTGTGTATCTCGAATTTATACAAGGGAAGAAAAAATGCCCGTAGGGCGCGGTTTTTTTCGGTTTCGCTCGAAAGCGTGGGCTTTCGAGCGAGAGACTGTTCGGAAACGAAGTTTTTCGACAGTTCAAAAGGACGAACCAAACGGTTCGTCCTTTGCTTTTTACTCAAGTCCGAAATCGCTCTGCGGATTGCGGCATCCTGCTGCCCACGGCGTCGAGCAGGCTCCTGTCCTCGAGCGGCTTCTCCCTCTCATGGCCTCGGTCAGCACAGCGCTGACCTGATACAGCCGCTCAAAACCGAGGTTCTGCGCTACGCCCTTGAGGGTATGCGCACTCGCGGAAGGCAGCTTCCCAGTCCTGCTGCAGAACCGCGTGTGCAGGTCGGCGCAGGTCGGGTCGTCCCTTGATACTTCTTCACGAACTTTTTTCACCATATTCTCATTGCTGGGCGCTGCAGCGTGTTCGCATAATCGCCGCCGATCTGTGCATAAAACTCTTCCAGATTCATGTATGTACTCCTCCTCAGGTCTGTACGTCATTGCGCTTTTGCTTTGCCCAGTACATCAGCTTGTCCGCCCGGCGGATGCGACCAGCGGATGCGCCTGATACACCGCCGATGCTGACGGTCGGGTGGATATTCTCGTACTGCGGTATTTCGGTCGTGTACACGGTCCCCGAATGCGTTCGGTATCGAACGGAATTTCTCCGGCGGGATATGCGACAGCAGCAGCACAAATTATCGCCGCCGTAGCGGACGAGTGTGTCCGCTGGTGTTGACGCGCGAGAGAATGACGTTCGCAACGTGCCGCAGCACCGCGTCGCCCGCAAAGGTGGCCGTATTCTGCCGTCGTTGATCTCCTTAAGGTTGTCAATGTCGATCACCGCCAGCGCCTCCGCCTTTTCCAGCTCGGGCTGCTGGTCCTCGAGGTAGCGGCGCCCGTACGCGCCCGTCACCGGGTCCAGATAAAAAATCCTCTCCGTGCGAGGCATCCAGCCGGAACTGCCGTCCGCCGCTCGTCACCCAAACGCTGTCGCTGAGCCTGCTGCCCAGCTCGAGCACGTCCGCGTCCGTCCACGACCAGATAGCGCGAATCAGCTGATACGCGCACTCGTCGGTAAGCTCCAGCTTGCTCATGCGCGTCTTTTCCTCCATGCAGCGGCGGAAATGCATCTGCTGCATCGCTTTCCGTGGTTACACGGAAAGCACGGCACGCGGTCTGAAAACGTGCCGTCCGGATTCAGCTGCTTTTCCCCCTTTTCGGATCAACCAGCCGCACCACATCAAAAATGCGGCTCATGCCCTGCATTGAATCCGCAAGCTGCCTGCCGGTGACAGCGCCGGAATCCAGCAGCTGCATCTCCGGCAGCATGATATCGGTCTGCGGCTCGCGGAACTGACCGACAGCGCCGAGATACCGCGGCTTGGCGTCACTGACCAGAGCGCACGAGCCGTGAGCATGTACTGTGTTCCCAGCCGACCTCCGGAAACCGCAGGGTGATCGGCATGCTGACATCCGGAGCATCCCGCGTGGTGGCAGACAGCGCGTTTTCCAGGCGGTTCAGGTCATCCTTGCTGAATATCGTGAATTTTTCCGTATCCGCCGCATCATACAGGCGGCTGGCAAACGGCAGCGGCGTATCCGTGGTCCGTCACAGGATGGTGCGCGTTGCCGCGTCATAGTCGAACTGAATGCCGCAGGACTGCTTGGCAAAGAACTCGGTCTTGATGCGCTCGGTCTCGAGCGCCTGAATCGAACGCCCGACCTGCGGCGTCGCCTGGCCTTGAGCAGCATTTCGGTCGAAAGCTGCTGCGTGCGCGCCGTGCTGTGCGTATATCCCTCGTTCGCCTCGAGCAGACGCTCCCTGATCTGCAGCGACGCATCGAGCAGGCACTCGGAGCAGCAGCGGATTGAACGTGCCGCACTCGCCGTTTACGATCATCCGCAGGGCGGTCTCGTGGTCGTCATACGCGGACTTGTAGCAGCGCACGCTTCTTGTCAGCGCGCGTCAATGGCCATCGGCCTGAAACGACCTTGCGCCGCGATCGGGATCTCCTCGCCGGTCAGGCCGTCCGATAGCCCGGCCGTCAGCGCTCGTGGTGCCAGCGCGCGATCTCATACGCAGTCTTGAGCAGCGGCTCCTCATTCGAGAACGGCAGGGTCGTGCAGGATATCCGCGCCGACGTCGTGCGTGCGACTTCATGATCTCAAACTCTTCCTTTGTCAGCTTGCCGGGCTTGTTGATGATCTCATCCGGAATACTGACCTTGCCAATATCGTGCAGCGCTGACGCACTCGAGATCAGCTGAACTTATCCCTCCTGCGTCAGCGAATAGCGGTCGGTCTTCTGCACCAGACGGTTCAGCAGCACCTCGGTGATGGTGCGGATGTGCAGCATGCGGCCGCTCTCGCCGTTGCGGAACTCGACAATATGGCTGAGAAGATATTGATCATCAGGTCGCTGATCTTTTTTCTTTTTCGTAAATCTGCTCGGCGGCAAGCCGCATCAGCCGCTTCTGCTTGGCGGCCAGTATCAGCGCGTTGACCACGCGGCGGCGCACGACCATGCAGTCGAACGGGGCGGCTGATATAGTCGGTAACGCCGAGGTCGTACGCGCGCTCGATGCTCGATGCCGTTCTCCGCCGAGATCATCACCACCGGGATATCCTCGATCTGGCGGTTGTTGTTCATCGCGGTCAGTACGTCAAAGCCGTTCATCTCCGGCATGACGACATATCCAGCAGGATAAGGTCGATATCGGTGTGCGTCCGCAGCAGCTCGATCGCGCGTGCGCCGTTTTCCGCCTCGATAAAATTGTATTCGTCACCCAGAATATCGGCTAAGACCGTGCGATTCAGTTCAGAATCATCTACGATCAAAATCGTGCTTTTCTCTTTCATTCGTGCTAAAACCTCCTGCCGGTCAAGCAATAGATGCCGTGATTGATTGATCACAGGCCACATAAAAACAAATTGGTTCCTGCATGCATCTGCATGCATAAAAAGCCGAGGTCTGCAGGGCAGAAAACCGGCAGGGATAACGCTAAAAGAATCCATTAGTATGATAACATTCTTTGCAGGTTGATGCAAGCTGTTTTGTTTTTAAAAATGCAGATTTTTCAACTTTTTATATGGTTTACCCTAAAAAAAAAAAACGCACTTTCTGCCTGCTTTTTCAGCCTGTCGGTGTAAACATGCAGTGTATCAGTATGCAAAGGGCAAGCCCGACTCCCACAGGAATCAGCACCGCCGCCAGTGTCCACTTTGCGCTGCGCGTCTCCCGCAGGATGGTAAGGCAGGTTGTCGAGCACGGCGCGTGCGCCACGGTGAGCATCAGGTGTGCAGAGTGCGGTCTGCACCGTCCAGCCGTTTGCCAGCAGCAGCGTGCGGAAGGAGGCAAAGTCCACGCCGGAGGCAATCGTGCCGGATGAAAGGTAGCCCATCACGATGAGCGGCATGACCAGCTCATTCGCCGGAAAAAGCCGAGGGATAAACGCAAGCAGTATCACGCCGTCTATCCCGAACACCCGCGCTGCCGGGTCTAAAAATGCGTGATGTGCGACAGGATAGCTGTATTCCCTATCTGCACATTGGCAAGAATCCAGATGAGCACGCGCCGGAGCCGCCACGGCGGCGGCTTTGGGACGAACCGTCCGGTCGCGCACGCTGCGACGCCGCCCAATCTGCGGCATGCGGTACGGCGGCAGCTCGAGCGCAACGACACCGCCTCTCCGCGCAAAAACCGTTGCCGAGAGAATGCGCGACGAGCAGCGTCGTCCCACACTTGCCGCGATGACGCCGGTCAGCAGCAGCGCGCCGCCCGCCGCGCTGCCCGCGAAGAACACCGAGCACAGGAAAATGAGCAGCGGAAACCGTCCGTTGCACGGCGCAAAGCTGTTGGTGAGATGGCAATGCCGCCTCCCGCGGCGAGTCGATGATGCGGCAGCCACACGCCGCAGGCGTTGCACCCCGAAGCCCATGCACATGGTCAGACTCTGCTGCTTGCGCTCGCTCTCGCACTGGAAGGCGTGGTCGAAAAACGCCACGCGCGGCAGGTAGCCCGCGTCCTCGAGCAGCGTGAACAGCGGGAAGAAGATCGCCATCGGCGGCAGCATGACCGAGACTACGGTTGCCAGTACGCGCCACAGCCCGTCGGTCAGCACCGAGACGAAAAACGGCGGCAGTCCCAGCTTCGCAAAGCGCACCCGCAAACGGCGTGCCGAGTGCCAGAAGATGCGTGCTCAGCCACTCGCTCGGCACTGTTTGCGCCGAATAGAGTGATGTAAAACACGCCTGCGAGCAGCAAAAGCATGAGCGGCACGCCGAACCTCCGGCTGAGGATCACATCGTCCGCTCGGTCATCCCGCGCGCAGGCGCATTCCGGCTGTCTGACGCACGTCAGCGCGATCTCCTCCTCCGCGGGAGTGCCGCCGCTGCGGTTGCAATATCGTCCCTCTGTTCCTCCGTCAAATCCTCGTCCATCGCCGGATAGCGGATGGCGGTCGGGTGCGTTTCATTTTCGCCTGCCGCCGCTCGGCGTATCGCGGCTTCGAGCTCGTGCAGACCCTTTCCTGCCGTGCGGCGCACGGTATCACCGGTATGCCAAGCTCCCGCTCGAGCGCGGCAACATCAATCTCAATGCCCTTTTTCGCGGCTTCATCCATGAGATTCAGGCACAGAATGGCGTTTTTCTGTACCTCCAGTACCTGCAAAGCGAGGATGAGGCTGGCGCTCCAGACAGCCCGCGTCCGCCACGAGCACCACCGCGCACGCCTGGACCTGAAACCAGAAATTCCCGCGCGGCACGCTCCTCCTCCGAGTGCGCCCGCAGCGAGTAAGTACCCGGCAGGTCGGTCAGCGTCAGACCGCCGCCGCGCAGCCTGCCCTCGGCGCACGCGACTGTTTTCCGCTCCAGTTGCCGGTGTGCTGACGGCTGCCGGTCAGGGCGTTGAACACGGTCGATTTGCCGACGTTCGGGTTGCCCGCCAGCGCCACGGTGCGCCTCATGGCTGCACCTCGATTTGAGCGGCATCGCATTTACGCAGGGCAACCACCGCGCCGCGTATCCGGTACGCGATCGGTCGCCTGAGAGCGCACGCCGCACACAGGTTACGCGCGTGCCCGGCACTAACCCTAAATCACTGCACGCGCCGCCGCATGCCGCCGCTGAGATGCAGCGCCGCGACCCGCGCCTGCTGTCCGTCCCGCAGCGCCGACAGCGAAATATTTGCCGAATCTGCCATCCAATCAGCCCCTTATCCATAGATTCTGGTTACAATCTATGCCGATACGGACAATTCGATGCTAATCCGTCACCGCACCTCATATAGTAAGGCAGACCCCAAAGGAGGCTCGGCTGCATATGAAAACAAGCGAATCCTATCTGCCTGAGGGGGCAGCTACATGGTACAGCCTGCGGTTCGGCAGGCATTTTCAACGCTCGGCGCACTGCGGCAGGCGCAGGAGGAGGACGCATTCTGGAAGCCGTCGCACAACGGTGCACCGCCGCGCACGACCTGCTGTTCGACCTTGGCATCGCGCAGGGCATCCTGCCGCGCGTGTCCTGCGCGCTCGGCGTGGCGGAGGGCGACACGCGCGAATTGCCATCCTGTCGCGTGTAGGCAAGCCCACCTGCTTCGTCGTCACCGATATCGACGAGAGCACGGACCCGCCCACGGCGTGGCTGTCGCACCATCGTCCAGCAGAAGGCGCAGGACCGGCTGCTCGATTCCCTCCGTCCCGGTGACGTGATTCCGGCGCGTGTAACGCATCTGGAGCCGTTCGGCGCGTTCGTGGACGCAGGCTGCGGCGTGCCGTCGCTCATCGGCATCGAAAATCTGTCCGTGTCGCGCATCTGCCACCCGAGCGACCGATTGACCGTCGGGCAGTCCATTCTGGCGGCTGTCCGCACCGTGGAGCCGGAAAACCGGCGCATTTCGCTCACCCACCGCGAGCTGCTCGGCACCTGGGCACAGAACGCGGCGCTGTTCTCCGTCGGTGAGACCGTGCGCGGCGTTGTCCGCTCCATCGAGCCGTACGGCGTGTTCGTCGAGCTGACGCCCAACCTGTCCGGTCTCGCGGAGCCGCGCGCAGAACCTGCGGCCCGGCATGGCGGTATCCGTGTACATCAAGTCCATCCTGCCGCAGCGGATGAAGGTAAAGCTGACCGTCATCGACGTTCTCGCGCCGTATGACGCACCGACACCGCCACGGTATTTCATCACCGAAGGGGCATATTGATGAATGGACCTATACGCCGGTTGGGTGCGATAAAAAGCCGGTTAAAACCGTTTTCGAGTGAACAGCGAAAAATGGAGAATGAAACCGTCACGTTCATTCTCCATTTTCCATTATTTCTGATTTTTCACTCTATCCCAGTACGCTTTCGCAGCCTGTTCGGTCTTATTCGGGCCGTATTCGTAGTATTGCGCGCCGCGCAGCTCCTCGGGCAGATACTCCTGCTGCACCCAGTGATTCGGATACATATGCGGATACTGATACGTCAGTCCGCGGCCTAATTTCTTTGCGCCGCCGTAATGCGTATCCCTTGAGGTGCGCGGGTATGTCTCCCGCCTTGCCTGCGCGGATGTCGGCAATGGCGGCATCAATGCCGTTGATGGCACTGTTGGACTTGGGCGCAGTCGCCATCAAAATGATCGCCTCCGCGAGCGGAATCCGCGCCTCCGGGCAATCCCAGCTGGAACGCGCTGTCCACGCACGCCTTGACGATGGCGGCGCACTGCGGGTACGCCAAACCGATATCTCACTCGCAATGACAAGCATGCGCCGCGCCGCGGAGATCATATCGCCTGCCTCGAGCAGCCGCGCGAGAGATAATGCAGCGCCGCGTCCGGGTCGGAGCCGCGCACGGACTTCTGCAGCGCCGAGAGGATGTCATAATGGCTGTCGCCGTCGCGGTCGTAGCGCATATTCGAGCGCTGCGCCGCCTGCTGCGCGTCCGCGAGCGTGATGCCGTCCGCCCCCGCACCGGAGACGAGCAGCTCGACCGCGCCGAGCGCCTTTCGCATCGTCCCGCCGACCGCCTGCGCGATAATCCGCCGCCGTCCTCGACCGGCTTCGCGTCCTCGCCCATCGCAAGTTTCAACGCACGTTCCACTGCCCGGCGCATATCGGCAGCCTCGACCGGCTTGAACTCGAATACCGTGCAGCGGCTTAAAAATCGCGTTGTAGATGTAAAAATACGGGTTTTCCGTTGTGGATGCAATCAGCGTGATCTTGCCGGTTTCGATGAACTCCAAGCAGGCTCTGCTGCTGCTTTTTGTTGAAATACTGGATCTCATCAAGGTACACAAGCGCACCGTTCGGCGCAAAAAGGAAGGTGTCCACTCGTCAATGATCGCCTTGATGTCGGCAATGCCCGCTGTGGTGGCGTTTAAGTGGTACAGCTTGCGGTCGGTCTGCTGCGCGATGATGGACGCGACCGTGGTCTTGCCCACGCCGGACGGCCCGTAAAATATCAGGTTCGGGATGCTGCCGCTTTCAATGACGCGGCGCAAAAGGCCGTTTTCGCCCAGTAAATGCCGCTGCCGACCATCGTCCAAAGTCTTCGGACGGATTTTTTGTCTGCTAAAGGTTGGTACATAATTTCACCTTAACCATTTTTTCGTAGGGCGTGACAAGGTGAATTGCCCTGCAGGGCAAGAAGATGGTCCTCTGGAGGACGACCTCGGCACGCCGTTGTAAACCATCTGCATACCGTTCAACGCGGCGCGCCGAGTCGTCGCGCCCTACGATTATCGTTCATATGTTATGAATTATACCACAAAATTTTAGTTATCGACAAACCCTCTTTGACTTTATCGCTTTTTATTATGATAAACTATCCCCATCAAAGAAAACGAACACAGGAGGTCTCCCCCATGGACAAGCCTTTTCTCGATAAGCTGCGCAAGATCGACCCGCCTAATGTGCCGGGCGAGCAGCCGAAAACCGATAATATCATCGCTGAACGCCAACGAGAACCCGTATCCGCCGCTCCGGGCGTTTTGCGCACTCTGACGCAAAACGCGATTTACCCGGATGCACCGCAAAACTCGCGTTTACCGGTGCGAGGCTCTGCGCACGTTTGACACTCAAAACCGCGATTTACCCGGGAAAAGCGACGAAAACGGCGTCGCAGAGCGGTTTTATTTCCTCGGCAACGGCTCCGGATGATGTGCTCGCGCTGGCGTTCCGGCGTTCTTCTGCTCGGACAACCCATTCTCTATCCGGACATTCCACTCTATTCGTTTCTATCCGGTCTGGTGCGATCTGTTCCGCATTCCGCCAGCCGAAAACATGCCGTCGACGAGGATTTCTGCGTCAAATGTGCGTGATTACGACAGAAGCCGAACGGCGGTATCGTCCTGCCGAACCCAGCGAACGCGCACGCCGACCGGACGCTGGCGTAACGCTTTCACGAGTTCCTCGAGGACTGCTGCCCGGCACAATCAGGACTGCAAAAGTTGTCATCATCGACGAGGCGTATGTGGATCTCTCGGCGCACACGTAGCGCGGTTCCTCTGCTTTCGGCAAGTACGAAAACCTGCTCATCGTGCAGACGACCAGCAAGTCGCGCCTCGCTGCTCGCGGGCATGCGCATCGGCTATGCGCTCGGCTCCGGAGATCACGATTTCCACGCTCGGCGCTCAAAATAAACTCGGCCTGGCACAGTGGTACACGATGGACGCCATCGCACTCGCTGTCCGGTGAGGCATCCATCCGCGATGAGGAACTATTTTCAGCAGACCTGCCGCAAGGTCAGCACCACCCGTGACCGCTCGGCGGAGGCGCTGCGGGCGCTCGGCTTTACCGTGCTGCCGTCGCTGACAAACTTCCTGTTTGTCACCCACCCGGAAGAAAGGAAGCGCCGGATATCTTCGCCGCCCTGCGCGAAAAGGGTATCTTTATCCGCTATTTCAAGCTGCCGCGCATTGATAATTACCTGCGTATTACCGTCTGCACAGATGAGCAGATGGATAAGCTGATTGCAGCGCTGAAAGAAATCCTCTAATAATTGAGAATTGAAAATGGAGAATGGAGAATGAACCTTAGATGGAGCATTCTCCATTTTTTTCATTTATATTGTGTACAAATTTGTTGGAATTTGGACACGCATTGCGCGTCCTTTGTTTACGGTATGCACCGGTTTTCATGCCAACCTGCACTATCCATTCATTTTCCATTCTCCATCCTCAATTTTCCATTCTGCACAACGAAAAATCCCTCCTCGTTTCCCGAGAGGGATTTTCCTTTACCTACTTGGCGTATCATAACTTCTTGCCGTTCGCTGTCCGCGACACCCTTAGTTGTCGGGGCATTGACGGCGTTCCACACGCTCGACAGCACAAGGAACAGGCAATACGGATTGCGTACCGCATTGCAGAGCAGCGCGCCGACGCTCTCCCAGGTGGTGAGGTCAGCGGCGGTCAGACCGGCATACGCCAGCACCGCGGCGAATGCGCTCACAACAATCTGCACCCAGAATACCGGATTCCTAAGCCGCACCTTCCAGTTCACTCGACTTCCTCCTTTTTCCAAATCACTGATGCGGTGGTTAGCCACGCGGACACGCTCGTCCAGCAGCGCGACTGCCTCAAGCTCCAGCCTGAAGGTTCGGGTGATGAGGTTATTGTGCTTGTCCACCTTCTTTTCAAGCTGCTCGATGCGGTAATTGACCAGCTTGCCGGAGACGATAATGCCGCCGGCCGCCCGCCAGCGTCCCCAGCAGGCTCAGTCCCGCAATGATGATCTCAGCTGACACGTTTTCACCTCCCTTGCTTCGCATATGCCTGCACCCATACGCTGTTCGGCGGCGAAAATTGACCAAGAATGGTCAACTCGGTCGAAAATTCTTCTTATTTTTTATTTCTCTTTGAGCGCACCCTTTTTGATGTTCGCCTGCAGAATGTTATCCGTCAGCTTATACAGGTACGCCGAGCCTTTTCTCCGTGCGGCTCTGGCGGCCGTAAACCTGCTTGGCGGTCACATCGTGATCGGCCCAGTCGCTGCCGCCGTTGCTGTTGTTGAGCAGAAGCGGCTGCAGATTGTCCATTGCGGGCAAAAGTGCGCCTCGGCGGTCTCAAAGTCGGCCTCAAATTCGTCAAAACAGCCATGCCCATCAGCCGCGTTTCTGGTCGTCCGGTAGGAGCGAATAAATGCGCTGCTTTGCCGCGTTCTCGCGTGCCTTCTGCGTCTTCAGACCGTCGGCGTCGTAGGCGTAGGTGTCGCCTGCGTCAATCTCCCACCACATCGTGCAGCAGGCACATGAGCATGACGCGCGCCACATCCACCGGCTCGTTGGAATATTCCTGCAGCAGATACGCCATGACAGCCATGTGCCATGCGTGCTCGGCGTCGTTCTCGCGGCGGCCGTGGCCAGAGATGCGTCTGCCGAAAAATGTTCTTCTCCTTGTCGATCTCGAGAATGAAAATTCAGCTGTTTCTGCAGCCGTTCGTCCATAAATCCATCTTCCTTTCGATATGAAAAAAACGCCATACAACCTGCCATACCCGCCGGAGGTATTTATCTTTGAGGAGCGTGTTCAGCTCTTCCATAAAGGTGTTGATGTCCTTAAACTGGCGGTAGACCGAGGCAAACCACATACGCGACCTCATCAACCTTACGCAGCTGCTCCATGACAAGCTCACCGATGACCTTGCTGGAGACCTCGCTTTCGAGCGAGCCGAACAGCTTCTGCTCAACATGATCGACGATCTGTTCCAGCTGCATCAGCGAAACCGGGCGTTTCTCGCACGCCTTCCAGACCGTTGAGCAGCTTCTGGCGGTCGTACGCCTGCCGGGTGCCATCGCGCTTGATCAGCATAAGCGGCATGCGCTCCACCGTCTCGTAGGTGGTAAAGCGTTTTCCGCAGTGGAGACATTCACGCCGGCGGCGGATGCTGGTACCCTCGTCCGTCGGACGGGGGAGTCCACGACTGCTGTCTTCAAAGCTGCAAAATGGGCACTTCATCCTACTTCCCCCTTAGTGAACACCGCTTCACGCGCGTGGTTTGTTATCTGTCTGCTGTTATTATACTACGCGGGGGGTGCTGTTAAGTCAATTTTTATTGTGATAAAGCGGCACCTTTCCCCCTGCCACTCCGAGGCGCTTCTTTCTGCACCGGCTGACCGGGGCACTCGAACTGCCGTTAGCGTGTTCGCCCCTTCCGGGCGGCTCCTTTTTCTGCACCGACCCAGCAGGGGTACTCGAACTGCGTTAGCGTGTTCGCCCTTTCCGGGCGGGAAGTTTTTCGCTGAACCTCAGCAGGGGATTCGCCGTCTGCGGACGGCGCGGAGGCGTGCCGCCCGCGGCGGGGGACGCGCCGCGGGCGGTGGGCAAAAGGAAGGACAACCTGCGGTTTTCCTTCCTCTTTGGACTCCTACCTTTCCCTTGCTTCCTAATCCGGCGCAGATTACCTATATGTGACCGCTCCGAAAAGGAGTACGGCAGAGGATTTTTTCTTCCGTGTCTTTTCGCAACCTGTTCGCATGGTCAGACAACGTACTGCTACACAGACGAGAAAGTCTTCGCAGGCGCGGCATAACCGTGCCGCGCAATTCGTGAGCGCGTTATAATAGACAGGGTCTGCGAGAATAAATTGTACCAAATGCCTAAATTCGCAGGTACCGTGCGGTATAACGCGCTAAAGAGTTGCGCGGCACTGCTATGCCGCGCCTGCGTAGACTAAACCACATGTGTAGCAGAACAATATCCGGCACTGCGTATAGGTTTCGGCATGGGAGCACACTGTGCTCCCCTACGGTAGAAAAAATCCTCTGCCGTTCCCCTTTTTCGCAGCGGTCACATGTCGGCAATCTGCGCCAGACTAAGAAATACCAAAAGGAAGTGGGAGTTAAGAGGGTAGAAACCTTGATGTCTACCCTCTTGCCCTGCCGCGGGGGCGCGCGAATTCCCGCCGTCCGCAGACGGCGAACCGCGTGCGCGGTTCCCCCGCTGAGGTTCAGCGAAAAGCTCCCCGCCCGTTAGGGGCGAACCCGCCTGCGGCAGTTCGTGTCCCCCGCTCAGCCGGTGCTGAAAAAAGACTGCCGCCCGGATAGGCGCGAACACGCTAACAGTTCGAGTACCCCGCTCAGCCAGTGCAGAGAAAAAGGCTGCCGCCTGTCAGGGCGAACCCACCCACGCGGGTTCGTGTTCCCTGCTCCCCCTGCGCCGATAAACGGACGCAAAAAAGGCACCCGAACGGGTGCCTTTTTCGATAGTCGTTAGATCTTGCGGCGACGGCGGAACTTCTTACGGAAGAAGCCCCACAGACCGGTAGACAGCATAACGGACGACCAACCGCCGGCCAAAAATACCGACGATCAGCGGCAGGGTGAACTGCTTGAGCGACGGAACACCGAGGATGTATACCATGCCGATGGTGAACAGCGTGGTAAGCGTGGTGTTGATGGTACGGCCCATGGTCTGCCAGATGCTCTTCTCGCCGATGACCTCAAACGGCTCCTTGCGCGCGGTGCGCAGGGTTCTCACGAACGCGGTCGAATACGATGATGGACGCGTTGATGGAGAGCCGAGGATGGTCAGTGCAGCAGCAATGAAGTTGCTGTCGAGCGGAATCTGCAGCAGAACGTAAACGCTCAGCATAACGAGCAGGTCGTGAACCAGGCAGCAGATCGCAGCCAGACCACTGGGTCAGCTCGAAGCGGAAGGTGATGTACACCAGCATCAGCAGGATTGCAAGGATCGGATCGAGCAGATGAATGCCGAACGCTGCAGGTCGCTGCCGACAGAAGCGGATACGTCGTTGTTGTTGAGGATATCGGTATCGGCAAGGCTGTACTGCTTCAGCATCTTGTCGATCACGGCAGCACGCTGCTCGGAATCGATCGAGGTGGAGCGGATCAGCACGTCCTCGTTGCCGTCACCGGAGGAGGTTACAGAGGATGCGTCCACACCGGTTGCGTCCTTGAACAGATCGCTGACCTCGGTCTGGATATCCTGCGTAACTGCGGTATGCGGCATGTTGAACTCCATCTCGGTACCGCCGGCAAAGTCGATACCAGGTTGAACAGGTTCTTGCCGAACGGCAGCAGGATCAGCGCAACAAGGCCGGTTACGATCAGTACGACAGAGATACCGCTGAAGATCTTAAAGTTCTTGAGGATCGGGAAATGCTTCTTCTTTCCTTGCGCGCAGGCCGTAAGCCTTCGGATTGCGGATGGGAAATCCACCATGCGTCACTGAGCAGGAAGTGCGTGATGGTCAGCGCAGTGAACATGGACACGATAACACCGATGCCCAGCGTGGTAGCGAAGCCGACGATCGTGCCGGTGCCAAGGAAGAACAGCACGCCGCACGCGATCAGGGTGGTGATGTTGGAGTCCAGAATTGCGGTGAACGCACGCTTGAAGCCGGAGTCAATGGCGCTCTTGACGGTCTTGCCGGCAGCCATTTCCTCCTTGATGCGCTCGAAGATAATGACGTTTGCGTCAACCGCCATACCGATGGACAGGATGATACCTGCGATGCCCGGCAGGGACAGGTTTACGCGGATCAGGCTGAACAGCAGTGCCTCGATAACCATGTAGAAGCACAGAGCGAAGCAGGAAACAACGCCCGGAATGCGGTACATGATGATCATGAACAGCATAACGAGTACCAGACCGATCAGACCTGCCTTCAGGCTGGAGCTCATCGCGTCAGCGCCGAGCTGCGGGCCGACAGAGCGAAGCTCTACCTGCTTGAGCGAGAACGGAATCTGACCTGCGTTGATGAGGTTTGCCAGCTCGGTCGCGCTGTCGCGGGTGAAGCTGCCGGTGATAACACAGCTGTCGTTGTCGATCTTCGGAAACAGACGGATACGAGATGATCTGGTTATCCATCATGATGTACAGAATGTTGGTGCCGTCCGTGCGGGCAGCAACGGAGCCGGTCGCCTCAGCGAACTTCTTCTGGCCCTCGGAGGTGAACTGCACCTCAACGTAGTGCTGATCGGACATGCCGTTCGTCGGGTTGCCGTAGCCGTAGGGACGCCTTTTGATGTCCGAGCCGGACAGCCACTCCTTGCCGTCGGCATCGAGGAAGGTCAGCTGAGCGGTGGTGCCCAGGGTCTGAACTGCTTCCTCCGGGTTGGTGATCTGCGGGATCTCAACCGTTACGCGGTTCTCGCCGCTGAGGGATACGGTAGCCTCGGTAAAGAGCCCCTTGTCGGTCAGACGCTGACGAATGACCTTCTGTACCGAGTTCATGTCGTCGGACAGGTTGTTGGTGTCGTAGCCGTCCGGGATTTCGGCCTCGTATACGATACGGGAGCCGCCGACCAGATCCAGACCCAGACGGATACCGTTGTCGGTATCGAGTACGCTCGGGATGATGGCCTTCAGACCGGAGTCTTTTTTGTGTCTGCGGAATCGGTCGAAGCCGAGTCAGCAGAGGTGTTAGCAGACGCATCCGTGCTGTCTGCCGTGTTGTCCGCCTTGTCTGCGCTGCTGTCGGTAGACGAGGGTACCGCTCGTATCCGTCGCAGACGTGCGGACGTTGCCGTGTTCAGGAACGGCATGGTCCAGCCGCCCGGAATGTACACTCCTGTTACCGCCGTCACGCCGAAGAAAATGATGATCAGCATGACCGCGATAAAGGGAAGTTACACTTTTTCACTTGCAAGTGCCTCCTTTAATTTTTTGTTACACAACTGATTTAGTATAAAGCATAATAGCCAAAAAGTCAATCATTCTGCATGAATTGTGCAACATTTATGCGCCATTGACGCATAAGCGGCAGAATATCCCGCGTGAGCGGGATATCTGTCAATTTCAGGGATAAACTTTCCGGTTTACAGGTTAATCTCAACCTTTACATCTTCGCCAGTCAGATAAGGTGCAATGGCCGGACGAACACACTCGTTCAGGAACTCGTCCACCTGCGACGGGCAGCGGCCGATGTAAGCGGACGGGTCGAGGTGCTCGAGGATCTGCTCACAGGTCATGCCGAACATCGGGTCGCCGGCAATGCGGTCAACCATATCGTTCTCGAGGCCCTCCTCCTTGATGCGCTTGCCCGCAGCCATGGAGTGCTCGCGGATGCGCTCGTGCAGGTCCTGACGGTTGCCGCCTAACTTTACGGCGTCCATCATGATGTTCTCGGTTGCCATGAACGGCAGCTCGTTCATAACGTGCGCCCCTCGATGACCTTCGGGTAAACGACCAGACCGGAAACGACGTTGATCATGATGTTGAGGATAGCGTCGACCGCGAGGAACGCCTCCGGCACGGAAATGCGCTTGTTCGCGAGTCGTCGAGCGTGCGCTCGAACCACTGGAGCCGAGGTGAAGGCCGGGTTCAGGCTGTCACAGATGACGTAGCGCGCCAGTGCGCAGATACGCTCGGAGCGCATCGGGTTGCGCTTGTACGGCATAGCGGACGAGCCGATCTGGTTCTTCTCGAACGGCTCCTCTACTTCCTTCAGGTGCTGCAGCAGACGCAGGTCGGTTGCGAACTTGAAGCGGATTCTGCGATACCGGCGAGCGTTGCGAGCGTCTGTGCGTCGATCTTGCGCGAGTAGGTCTTGGCCGGAAACCGGAACGACGCCCGCGAAGCCGAAATCGTCCGCAATGCGCTTCTCGAGCTCCTTGACCTTGCTCTCGTCGCCGTCAAACAGCTCCATGAAGGATGCCTGCGTGCCGGTCGAATGCCCTCTGCTGCCGAGCATGCGCAGGTTTTCGATGCGGTATTCTACCTCATTCAAATTCATCA
>VOFK01001062.1_pt1 | contig 34880 bp, 46 predicted proteins | sample 5384121 | NCBI WGS metagenome assembly VOFK01 (sample SAMN12384730, study PRJNA508395) | human gut metagenome | isolation source: healthy gut J | host: Homo sapiens | reverse complement strand
GCGATACCTGTATGACGCGGTGCTGTGGCCGCTGTCCGCTGAAATCGCCATGTAAAAAAGACAGCTTCCAAGGGATGCAGCTTTAAGCGCGGCAAATGCTCCGGCACACACTCTGCCAGAACCCGCCGGTTGGCGCTCCCTTATTCTTCCTTCAGGTGCTCCTCCATCCAGTGCAGGATCTCGCTGAGTCGGCTGATGCGGTTGGAGGGCTTTCCCTCTCGGCTCAGGCCGTGGTTCTCGCCGTAGAACATGCACAGCTTGCTCTCCACGCCATGGAGCTTGAGCGCCGCGAACATTTCCAGACCGTTGGCCAGCGTGCAGCGGTAATCCTTGTCTGCGTGAATAAAGAGTGTGGGCGTCTTAACACGGTCAGCATAGGTGAGGGGCGACGCCTTCCACAAACGCTCCGGATGCTCCCAAATGGTGCCAAGCTGCTGGTCAGGCACATAATAGTAGCCGATATCCGAGAGGAGATAATCCCCCACATAGTTGGCAATGCTTCGCTGGGACACGGCACAGCGGAAACGATCCGTGTGACCAATGACCCAGTTGGTCATAAAGCCGCCATAGGAACCGCCGGCAACGCCCATCCGATCTGCGTCGATTTCGGGATACCTCCGCAGAACCTCATCCGTGAACTCCATCAGATCCTGGAAGTCCACCTCTCCGTACTTGCCCTGAAGATCGGCAAAGGCATTTCCCTTGCCGCAGCTTCCTCTTGGGTTGCAGTAGCATACGAAAAAGCCGGAGGCCGCCCAAAGCTGCATCTCATGGTGGAAGCCCGGGCCAAATACCATCTTCGGCCCGCCGTGAATATGAAGGATGCCCGGATATCGTTTGCCCGGCTCGTATCCCACCGGCTTCATCACGAAGCCGTCGATATCCACGCCGTCGGTATTGGTAAAGGTAAGCCGCTCTGGTACGGAAATGGTCACGCCCTCCAGTGCAGACCCGTTGAAATCCGTCAGCTGCTCCAGTTGGCCGCCATCCCAAAGGTACACCTCCGGGAGCTTCAGACCCACAGCCGCAGAGAAGAGAAACCTCTTTCCGTCCTTGGTATCGAAATCAATAAGGTAGTCGTCGCCGCCGAAGAGCGTCTGCACACCGGTCTCCCGCGTCCACATACACAAGCCAGAACCCACGCCGTCCGTGTTGAGGAAATACAGCGTCTCACCCACCATTCTCTGTCCTGTGACGGCGCCGGAGAAGCAGTCGGTGACCACCTCGGAGTTGACCCGGCGGTCATAGCGGCCCAGATTTTCCTCGCCCTTTTCGTCCACCACAAAGAATGTGGGGTGCTCGTACACGCCGTAGTCCCGCATGACCAGTCCCAGGCAGAGCGCCTTCCGGCCCAAATGCCCCACATAGTCGATGCTGTATTTGTCGGGCGTGATCAGCGTCTCCGTCTCGTTCCGCTCCGCATCCCAGCGATACATTCCCTCGGTGACCGGCTTTACATCCCGGAAGGGGAACGCAGTGAAGAGCACCTGACCGGGCCGGACATTCACATGATTCACATCATAGTCCTCCGGCGTGATCCGGCGATATTCTCCGGTAGCCTCCAGATAGAGAAACAGCGTAATTCTGGTCTGATTAAACATCCCAACCCCGTTCTCACACAGGGGTAATTCCGTCAAAACCTTATAGCCCTTGGTCTGCTGACGGCGAACGAGCTCCTTCTCCAGCGCCTCTCCCGTCAGCTCCAGAAGATTCGGCCGGTCCAAATGGGTCTCGCCCGTGAAAACATAACGGCCCTCGTCCATTTTCCAAAGCCCGGATACGGACATGGGGAGACGGAATGCCTCGCACTCTTCGCCTGTACATACATTCAGGCGGTGATACACCGTCCACTCTTCCTCGAAGCCCCGGGCCCGCATCGCTTCGTCCGGCTCCGTGGTTTTATAGAGAATATGGGTGTTATCCTCCCAAACAGCCTTCCGCTGGTCGTCTCCTTGGGTGATCTGCCGGCTCTCCCTGCGCTCCAGATCATACAGCCACAGATTCCACCGGTAGCCGTCCCCTTCCCTGTCGACCTCCTTGAGTGCAAAGGTCAGATATCTGCTGTCCGGAGACAGCTCCAGTGCAGAAGGATACCGATACTTGGTAAAATCCGTCAATGCCAGCTTCTTCATACCTGCGTCCCCTCCTTTTCCATCACCTTGAACGTCTCATAAAGCATCCGCGTGCCAAATCCAATACCGCCCTTTGTATAGATCCCCTCACATTCGGTGGTCCAAGCGGTACCGCCGATATCCAAGTGGATCCAAGGCGTCTCCTCGACAAACTCCTTCACGAACATGGCGCCCACCGTGGCATATCCACCCACGCTGGAGCCCATCGCACTGTTTTTCAGATGGGCTACACGGGAGTCCAGCACCCGGCGGAGATTCTCGTCACAGGGCAGCTCCCACATCCGCTCGCAGGCGGCGGCGGCGCCCCTTTTCTCCACCTGCGCGGTCAGGGCCCGGTTATTGGTAAAGGCTCCGCAGCGGCGATTTCCCAGCGCCGTCTGGATACCGTCGGTGAGTGTGGCAATATCCACGATGCGATCCACGCCGCAGCACTGCTTGGTATACGTCACGGCGTCGGCCAGAGTGATGCGGCCCTCGGCATCGGTGTTGTTCACCTCAATATACCGCCCGGACATGGAGCGGATCACATCGCCCGGCACATAGGCCGTGGCGGAGAGCTTATTCTCGCAAGCCGCCACCACGCCGGTAATATTGATCCGAAGGCCCCGCTTCTGCGTCGCCCACAGGGCGCCCATCACGGCGGCCGCGCCGCTCATATCATGCTGCATGGTTTCCATAAACTCAGACGACTGGAGGGAGTATCCGCCGCTGTCGTAGGTAAGGCCCTTGCCGATCAGCCCCAGGCGGCTCTCCACGCCCTGTGCGCCGGTATACTCCATGACAATGAGCTTAGGCTCGTAAATCGAGCCCTTCCCGACCTCCAGAAAAGCGGTGAGCCCGATGCGCTCCACCTCATCTCTGCCGTAAACGGTCACCTTCACGGGCGTCTCCTTAAAAAGCTCCTGTGCCGCCTGCGCCAGCTTGGCGGGGGTAAGCACCGTGGGGGGCTCATTGATCAGATCCCGTGCGATGCAGGTGGCCTCAGCAGATACCTCCGCCTCCACCAAGGCGGCCTCGTAGCGCTCCGGCGTCTCGCAGAGAAACGCAGCCGTTTCGATCCCCGGCGCCGCAGGGGTCGTCTTGTACTTGTCAAACCGGTAGCCGGTAAGAGCGGCAGCCTCTGCCGCCTTTTGGAAGAGCGCCGGCGTGAACTGCGGGCACACGCCCCGCAGATCGGTACACACCGCACGCAGATCCAGCTCCTGACACTGACGATACACCTTGGCACAGCTCTCCAGCACCTGCTCCAGGCTCCAGTCTTTCCCCAGACCCAGCAGGAAAATTTGGGTCAGCACGCCCTCTGAAAGAACAGAAAAGCGGAAAATCTCACCGGTTTTCTCCTTCAAAGCGTCCCCCGAGGCACGAACTGCGGCAAGCTCCTGCTCCCAAGGACCCTGATAGCTGTTCAGGTTGCCTTCTCCCAGCGGGACCACCACACCGTCCCATGCTCTGGCGTCATACTTTTTCACAAGTTGCAGTTCCATTTTTCCTTCCTCCTTATGGTCTATTCCATGATAGTTAATCAAAAAGCGGGGGCGGCATAGCCGCCCCCGCAGGGATGTGCGAGGTGATCCACCCGCGCTAAATCCCCTTTTTTACAGCAGATGACAGGCTGCGAAGTGTCCGGGCTCTACCTCTTTGAGTTCCGGGACCTCCCGTGCGCAGTCCGGGCAAGCCATAGGACAGCGGTCATGGAAGGGACAGCCGGAGGGCAGATGGATCGGGCTGGGAATCTCTCCACGCAACTCCTGAGATTCGGCAATACTGCCCTCATCAATCGTCGGCGCAGAGGAAAAAAGCGCCTTGGTATAGGGGTGGACCGGGTTGGAGAACAGCAGCTTCTTCGGAGCCCGCTCCACAATAGTTCCCAGATACATGACACCCAAGCTGTCGCTGATGTGCTTGACCACGCTCAGATCGTGTGCGATGAACAGATAGGAGAAATGAAATTCATCCTTCAGATCCATAAGAATGTTCAGGATCTGAGCCTGAATGGACACATCCAAAGCAGATACCGGCTCATCCGCTATGATAAATTTAGGCTCGACCGCCAACGCCCGGGCTATGCCGATGCGCTGACGCTGACCGCCGGAAAACTGATGCGGATACCGGTTGGCTTGCTCAGAGCTGAGTCCAACACGCTCCAACAGATGGATCGCCTTCTCCTGTGCCTCCGCCTTGCTGCTGCACAGCTTGTGGAACAGCATCGGATCTGTGAGGATCTCCATGATCTTCTGCCGGGGATTCAGGGAGGCATAGGGATCCTGAAAGATCATCTGCATCTCTCGACGGATGGGGCGCATCTCCTGCGGCTTGAGCCGGGTGATGTCGCGTCCGTCGAATATGATCTTGCCGGACTTTGGCTCGATCAGCTTGATGATGGTGCGGGCCGTGGTAGACTTTCCACATCCGGACTCTCCCACCAGGCTGAACACCTCGCCCTCCTCCACATCAAAGCTGACGTTGTTGACCGCATGGACCACTCGATTTTCCAGTGAAAAATGGCCGTTTTTGAATTTTACCTTATCCAGAAAATCCTTGGTGAGATTGAACTCCTGCACCAAATTCTCCACCTGAAGAATCTTACTCATGGCTCTCGCCTCCTGTCAGCGGAAAGTGGCACGCCGCACAATGCCCCGGACTCACCTCATGGTTTTCAGGCGTCACGGTACGGCAAATATCCTGGCAGTATTTGCATCTGGGAGCGAAGTAACATCCTTGGGGCAGATCCAGCATACTGGGGACCATACCCGGAATGGACTCCAGGCGTTTTTGCTCCTCTCCCATTCTGGGGATGGAATTAAGAAGTCCCTCAGTATACGGATGGCTGGGACGGTGGATCACGTCATCCCGGGAGCCGCTTTCCACGATTTTGCCGCAGTACATCACGATGATACGATCCGCCATCTGGGAAACCACCGCCAAGTCATGGGTGATCAGAATGAGAGAAGCGCCCTGCTCCTTCACCAACTTATCCATGAGCTTGAGGATCTGCGCCTGTATGGTCACATCCAGGGCGGTGGTAGGCTCATCGGCGATGATGAGCTTCGGATTGGCAGCCAGAGCGATCGCAATGATGACCCGCTGCCGCATACCGCCAGAAAACTGATGGGGGTAGGATTTCAGCCGATCCTCAGGATTGGGGATACCCACCATATGCAGCAATTCCACACAGCGCGCATGCTTTTCCTGCTTGGTCATCTGCTTCTGGTGGAGGTCCAGCATCTCGGTAATCTGTTTCTCAATGGTATAGAGCGGATTCAGGGAGGTCATCGGATCCTGGAACACCATGGAGATCGCCTTGCCTCTGATTTTCATCATTTCCCGTTCGCTCTTTTTGCTGATGTCCTCGCCTTGGAAAAGAATTTTCTCCGATTCCACCACACCGGGCGGCTCGATCAATTTCAGAATGGAAAAGCTGCTAACGGATTTACCGCTGCCCGACTCGCCCACGATGCCCAGCACCTGTCCCTCATCCAGGGAAAAGCTAATGCCGTCCACCGCCTTGACTACACCGCGGAAGGTGTGGAAATAGGTTCGCAGGTTTTCCACCTGCAGCAGTGTTTCGCTCATCTCGCTCCCCCCTTACTTCAGCTTAGGATTGAACTCATCGCGCAGGAAATCTCCCAAAAGATTGATTCCAAACACGATCAGCATGATGTAGAGACCCGGCATCACCGCGATCCACCAGTATCCGCTGAACAGCACGTCGAAGCCGTTCTTGACCAGCATGCCCAGAGAGGGTTCCGTGACCGGAACGCCTACGCCCAGAAAGCTCAGCGTGGCTTCCGCCAGAATAAGGCCGCCCACCTTCATCGTGGAAATAACGATGACGGTTGTCATTACGTTGGGCAGCACATGCTTGGCGATGATCAGGATATTGGGGATACCGATGACTCTGGCTGCATCTACATATTCCATCTGCTTCACCGTCAGCACCTCGGCGCGGACGGTACGGACGTATGTGACACATCCGATGATCGTAAATACGACCAGCAGCTTGCTTACACCCCGTCCAAACATGGTCATGATGAAGAGTGCCACGAGGATATCGGGAAAAGAGAGCAGGATATCTGCCAAACGCATGATGACAGCGTCTACTCTCCCGCCAAAATAGCCCGAGATCAGTCCCAGCGTGATACCTACGGCGCAGGCCAGCAGCGTACCTACAACGCCGATAAAGAGGGAGATACGGCTTCCGTAAATAAGAGAGCTGAAAATATCCCGTCCCTGACTGTCGGTACCGAAAATAAACCGGGCGTCACCTCCCGCCTCCCATGCAGGCGGTTTGTAGGAATCCGTGAGGGAGAGAGAGGCTACATCATAGGGGTTCTGCGGAGCAAACAACGGCCCGAAAAGGGCAATGAACAGTACCAGTACCACGATCACCGTACCGACGATAGCGGACGGACTGCGCTTGTAATTATGAAAGAACTCAGACTCAGCAATGCGCCGGAACAAGCTCTTGTTGGGGGTCGCGCCCTTTTTTTTCATTTCACCCATAGCGCATCACCTGAATTGGATTCTCGGGTCGATGACTGTATACAGAAGGTCGACCACAAAATTGATAAACACAAACAACACCGTAGTCAGGATCAGATAGGCCACAATGACCGGCCGATCCACCGAGTTAATGGAGTCGATGAGAAGCTTGCCGAGTCCCGGCCAGGAGAAGATGGTCTCCGTCACCGTCGTAAAGGCGATAAGGGAACCGATTTCCATACCGAACACCGTAATAACCGGGATCAAGGCATTTTTCAGGGCGTGTCCAAAGAGGACCTTCCGGGTAGACACACCTTTGGCTCGGGCAAATTTGATATAATCCTGCCGCATATTCTCCATCACACCGGCGCGGGTAAGGCGCACCAGAGATGCGATGTTGGTCACAGACAGCGTCAGAGCAGGCAGGATAATGTACTTAAGTCCACCGGGCGCAAACAGGCTGAAATCCATCCCCAGGAACGGTGCGGTCGCGCCCCGTCCCGAGGAGGGGAACCAGTGCAGCTTCAGAGAGAAGATGTAAATCAGCATGATGCCAATGAAGAAGGATGGCAGGGAAATGCCCAGAATGGAGCCTCCCATCACCAATGTGCTGGATTTTCGTTTGGGAAAAGCGCCCGCATATACGCCCAGTGGGATAGAGATACCGAGCGCCAGCACAGCGGATACAAAAACCAGCTCCAGCGTAGCAGGTACCCGCTGGGCGATCAGAGAGAGCGCATCCACCTTATAGATATAGGACTTGCCGAAATCCCCCTTGACCGCATTGGTAACAAACGATACATATTGCTCCAGGATCGGTCTGTTGAGCCCCAGTTCTTCTCGAACCTGCTCGCGAACCTCAGGCGGAGCCTTGGGCGAGACCAGCATATTGACGGGATCGCCAATGAAGTTGGCCAGAACAAATACCAGAATGGACACGATGAAAAGTGTAACTACCATTTGCGCCAGCCGCTTCAGGAAATACTTGAACACGGTAATACCTCATTTACGGGCTTACACCCTTTTGGCGGGAGGCAGAAGGGAAGATCCCCTTCTGCCTCCTCCCATTGACTGTTCTTATGCGCGCTTAGAAGGTGAAGTCCCAAGCCAGAATATGGTCATCGCAACTGGGGGTGTACTGAATGCCGGTGCGCACGCCGAAGATATTGTGCTTGAAGAACAGGGGAATGTAGGCGGCCTCGTCCCGGGCGATCTGATCTACCTGCTCCACCAGCGCTGCACGCTTGGCCTGATCGGTCTCAACAGATGCCTGATCCAGCAGCGCATCCACCTCGGCATTGCTGTAATGGCCCCGGTTGCCTTCGCCCATGCCGGGCTTGCCGTCGTAGGTATAGAGCATATCGTTGAAGATGACCATGCCCTCGCCGGAGCTGTCGCCCCAGCCCGCCATGAAGAAGGAGGACTGGAGGTTCTCTGCGTCTGTCTTCTCATAGAAGGAGGCGCGAGGCAGCAGGTTTACCTCAGCCTTGATGCCCACCTTCTCCAGATAGCTGGCAATGGCCTGAGACACCTGATCGGCGTTCATGTCACTGTCGCTGCGGGCGTCGATGCGGAGATAGAAGCCATCGGGATAGCCGGCCTCCGCGAGGAGCTGCTTGGCGAGCTCGGGATCGTAGGCGGGACGCTCTGCGTCGGCATTATATCCCACACAGATGCTGGGCATATAGGAGTTCGCTACGGTGGCGTAGCCGTTCATGACGGTATCGACGATCGTCTGAATGTCAATGGCGTGGTAGATAGCCTGACGAACCTTCACGTTGAGAAGCGGGTTGGGATCGTCGGTGCCGGCAGAGCCATGCTCATTGAGCAGATCAAAGCCCATGTAGCTGCAGGACAGGCTGGGATTGGTAATGACCTGAACGTTGGAGGCGTCCTTCAGACGGTCCACGTCCATCACGGGGATGTTGGAGATAAAGTCCACCTCGCCGTTGATGAGAGCGGTGGTGCGGGTGGCTGCATTGGCGATCACACGGAACTCCACGGTCTCTGCATCAGGCAGCTCGCCCCAATACTCGTCGTTGCGGACCAGCTTGATATAGGATTCCTTCACGTGCTCCACCAGACGATACCGACCGGTACCCACGGGGTTGGCGGAGATCTCCTCGCTGGTAAGGCCCTCACAGGTCTCCTTGTCAAGCATCATGATATGCACCAGGCTGCCGGCAAACACGGGATAGGGGATCTTGGTCACCAGCTGCACGGTGTAATCATCCACCTTCTTGACTTCCTGAAGACGCATGAGGTACACGCCCATCTCCAGAGTAGGATCGTTGAGGATGCGCTCAAAGCTGAAGACCACGTCATCGGCATTGAAGTCGTTTCCGTTGGAGAACTTCACGCCCTGGCGGAGCTTGAACTCCCACGTCACGCCGTCATCCAGAACTTTCCAGCTCTCTGCCAGACCGGGCTTCCTGCTCAGATCTGGATTATAGTCCACCAGAGGGTCGTACAGGTGGGACGCCATCTGCATCTCGGCGCTGCTGTCCTTTACTGCGGGGTCCAGCGAGACAACATCATTCAGCACCGCGATGGTCAGGCTCTTTTTGCCGGCATCAGAGGGGTTGCTCTGCTGCGATTTGTCTGCCCCACAGCCGGTCAAGGCCACCGAGAGACACAGAGCTACGGACAGGAACATTGCAATCGTTCTCTTTTTCATAGCTGTTTCTCCTTTAAAAAATTTCTTATCTCACAAGGTGCGTCGTTTACAGGTATTACTGAAGCGACAGACCGTTGATCGCCTTTTCCATCTGCTCCAGAGCCTTTGTCAGGGTACACCGGGGACAGGCCACATTCATGCGCAGGAAGGCCTCACCCTGCTTACCGAATTCATAGCCGGCGCAGAACGCCACCTTGGCCTCATTGATCATGAAATGCTCCAGCGCCATGCCTCGGTAGGGCAGCTGGGGAGCAGTCCAGCCAGACCAGATAGTACCCTCGGAGGGGATCATACGGATCTGAGGAATGCGCTCCCGCAGGAACTGCTCCAGATACGCCTTGTTGTCGGAGACGTAGGCGATGGCCTGATCCAGCCACTCCTCGCCGTCGTTGTAGGCGGCTATGAGGGCTGCCATGCCGAAGATGTTGTCCAGCCGCGTCTGGGCAATGGACATCTCCTCGTTGAACTTGCACCGCAGGTCGTCGTCCGCCAGCACCAGAGTGGCCATACCCAGTCCGCCCAGATTGAAGCCCTTGTTGGAGGAGTAGCAGACCATGGAATGGCGCAGCACCTCCTCGCCCAGCAGGCCAAAGGTGGTGTGAGGATGCTCCGGCGGCACGAAGTCGCAGTGGATCTCGTCCACCAGCATGAAGATGTTGTGCCGCAGACAGATCTCCGCCACGCCCTCCAGCTCCTGACGGGTCCATACCCGGCCGGTGGGGTTGTGGGGGCTGGAGAGCACCAGTACCTTCACGCCGGAGGCTGCCTTGGCCTCCATGTCGGCGAAGTCGAAGGTGTAGCGTCCATCCTTCCAGACCAGCGGCGTCTCTACCAGCTTCCGGCCGCCCCGGGTGACCATGTCAAACAGCGGGTCGTAGTTGGGCATGGGTACCATGACCCTGTCGCCGGGCTTGGTGAGGATGCGCAGCACCACGTTCATGGCGTAGATCACGCCGGGAGGCGCAAAGGCCAGATGCTCATAGTTGACCTCAAAGCCGTGGCGCTTTTTCAGCCAGCCCATCACCGCGTCATAATAGGGCTGCTGGCGCACGCCGTAGCCGTAAACCGGGTGGGCGGCGCGCTTCTGTACGGCCTCTACGATGCAGGGGGCGCAGGCAAAATCCATGTCCGCCACCCACATGGGGATCACATCGTCCCGGCCGAAATAATCCATATCGCAGTCCCACTTAAAGGAGAAGGTATTTCTGCGATTGATGGGGGTATCAAAATCGTATCTCATGCAGCGCCACCAACCATTGCAACGACGACCCACAGAATCATGGACACTACCGCCGCCAGCAGCGCATAGTTTGCAGCTTCCATTACAAATGCCTCCTTAAAAATATAACGTGCGGGGGGGGATGGCATTGAGCCTCCCTTCTGATAACTTTGTTACATTCCTGATTATAATTTATCACACCGCCCTTGTCAATCTTGAATAACATAAGTGCCAAGAAGTTGATAAATTTTTGTCTAAATCGCTGTCCTGAAGGCTCTTTTCGCCTCGGCCTGCAAAAAAAATGTTACATCCCCGCACCGCTTTCCAGCATATTAGGGTTGATTTATCCATTCATTTTCGATATACTGGCTTTCAGCAGCACTATGTGACAGTTTTTTATCAGGCAAGAATGATTGTTGAGAAAGTAGGGATACAGTGAGCAACTACGCCTGTCTTGAGCGATACATTCCTCTGGTGGAATTTATGGGGGAGATCTGCGGAAAGAGTTATGAGATCATCCTCCATGACGTTTCCACGCCGGAGCGCTCGGTGATTGCCGCCTGCAACGAGCATCTCAGCGGCCGCCGCATAGGCGACCCCATGACGGAGTTGGCCAAGGAACTGCTGCGAACCGGAGTCTATCAGGAGCACGACTATGTGGCCAACTACGAGGGCCGCACCCGGGGAGGTAAGCGTTTCGTCTCTTCCACCTATTTCATTGAGGAAAAGGGTCATCTGGTGGGGCTGATCTGCGTGAACCACGATGTGGAGGATATTCTGGTGCTCTCGGAGCATCTCTCCAACCTGCTCCATTCCTTTTCTCTTCCGCAAGAGGAGGAGAGCTCCGCCTATACCGAAGACCTGGACGATTCCATCCCGGAGCTGTCCAGCAATCTGATCCACTCCACCATCCTCGGCTATGGTATCCCCTCCGATGCCATGCATACCGCCGACAAGCTGGAGATACTCCGCTCTCTGGAAGCGCAGGGCGTATTCCATACCAAGGGCTCCGTCGGACAGGTCGCCAGGGACTGCACATCTCCGAACCCACGGTCTACCGCTACCTGCGGCGCATCCGCAACGAAACGGTATGACCTTCCGCCGCGGTGCTTTACCCGCAAGCGGGACGCGCTGACGTCTCGACGTGTAAAGCGGCCGGCCAGGCACATCTGATTTAACAGCAGCTATTGGTGGATCCCAGACATGATACTTCCCGATCCCCATGGCTCTGCATTTATTATGATGACGCTTCTGATAAAGGAGGGCTCAAGCATGAAATTTTACATTCTTTGTGACATTGAAGGTGTGGCGTCTTTGACCTGCTGGGACGAGGCTCGTTCGGCTAACGCCTGCTATGCGCCTATGGCGCGGGAAATGGCGTTAGAGGCTGCCGCTGCGGCCCGCGGCCTTTTCTCCGGTGGAGCCGATGAGGTCGTCATAGAGGATATGCACGGAGATGGCTGCAACATCGACTGCGCCCTGCTCCCCAGAGACGCCCGTCTCCTTCGGGGGATCACCCACGATATTGTGGGCCTTACCGGTATTTTTGACGAGAGCTATGACGGTATGCTGATGGTCGGCTTTCACGATGCCGCCTCCGCCCCCGGAAATCCCACGTCCCACACGATGGTAAGCTCCCGCATTTTCCGCCTTACGGTCAATGGCGCGCTGTGGGGAGAATTCGAGATGTACGCCCATGCCGCCGCTTACCGGGGCGTTCCCACCCTATTCGCCAGCGGCGACGAGGGGATGTGTGCGGCTGCGGCGCGCACCGTACCCGGCCTGCTGACCGTACCGACCAAATCCGGCCACGGCTACGGCGTTCTGACAAAGACCCCGGAGCTTGTCTGCGAGGAGATCGAGGCATGATGGCCGAGGCTGTGGCGGCGGCAAAAACAGCCGCACCTCCGGTACTTCCCGATCACTTCCACGTGGAGATCACCTATATACACCATTATGACGCCTATGGATGCTCCCACTATCCCGGTGCCAGCCTCATCTCTCCCACCACCGTGGCCTTTGATGCCGATGATTACGGTGATGTGCTGCGCTTTTTCTATTTTGTGATCTAAGAAACGGAGGTATATGCTATGGCTGTTATTGCCTATCAATACCGCGGTGATCTGGTGGATCAGATCCACCGGGGACATATCGCGGTAACGGATCACACAGGCCGGATACTTTGGAAGCTCGGTGATCCGGGACGTCTTACGTTTGCCCGCTCTTCCGCCAAGCCCCTTCAGGCGATTCCCGTGGCAGAGAGCGGTGCGCTGGAGCATTATGGCATTACCCCGCAGGAACTGGCCGTCATCTGCTCCTCCCACAACGGGGAGCCCTTTCATGTAAAGGCCGTGGAGAGCATCCTGCACAAGGCAGGGCTCTCCCCCGATCAGCTATGCTGCGGGGCAGAATACCCCATGTATGTCCCTGCCGAGGACGCCTTGAAGATTGCCGGTATTCCCCGGGCGCCCATCTACTGCGACTGCTCCGGAAAGCACGCCGGTATGCTCATTACCGCCCGCCATTTCGGGGAGTCTTTGGAGAACTATACTGCATTGGAGCACCCCGTCCAGCAGCGCATCCTCTCGGTGTTCGCTGAAATGTGCGGCGTAGAGACCTCCGAAGTCCAGTTGGCCGTGGACGGCTGCGGCGTTCCGGTCCATGCGCTGCCCCTTTACCGGCTGGCACAGGGCTACGCCCGTATGTCTCTCCCCACGCTTTTCGCCCCCACCCGGGCCGCTACCCTCCGGCGCATCACGTCCGCCATGACAGCACATCCGGAAATGGTGGCAGGGACCGATCGCATCTGCACCCAGCTGATGGCCGCCTTCGGCGACCGCATCTTCTGTAAATCAGGCGCCAGCGCATTCTATGCCGTGGGCATCAAGGATAAGGGGATCGGCATTGCCCTCAAAATGGAGGACGGCGCCTCCTCCATCGTCCCGTATGCCATCCTCTCGGTTCTCACCCAGCTCGGCGTCATCACGCCGGAGGAAGCCTGTTCTCTGCCCCGCTATCACGATAAAAACATTTACAACAACCACCATGCCGTTGTGGGCCGCACCGAGCTGGCCTTTCAACTGGAGCAGCTCTGCTAACGGCAAGGGCTGCACGCAAAACAGAGCGCATCTGTCCTCTTGCCAGAAAGCAGCATATGCTGTGGATACAGAGGATGAACAACATCCGCAGTGCTGCTATGGAAAGCGTTGCAAACGATTTGATTTACTGTTAGAGGACGGCTATGAAGGTCAAGCTGGACGATTATGAGGTGCGGGTGCTGATAAACGGCTTGATGCAGCAGCACAGGAGCGACGCAGAAACCAACGGTCAGATTGACGCCCTCGCCCTTCGCCTGTGCGACATTGCTGAAGCAATGAAGCCGGGGGCGAAAGAAGAAAATCCCCTTTTGAGCCGGTAGAAATCAGAGTAATTTGTCAGTGCCTTATGGAGTGGCGAAATCGAGAGATACAGGCGAAAAAGACACGGCGCAGTGGATGCTATAAATGAACTGCTGATACGGTTTACCCGCTAAAGAGAAAAGTCGCTGTCACAGACGGCGGCTTTCCCTTTCGGGAAGTATCCAAGAAGTCATAAAGTTTCGTGAGTAATGGAAGAAATCTATATCGGAAACGCTACCAAAAATAAAAACTCTCAGAAGCCACTAGTTTCTGAGAGTTTTCGGCTATTATTCAATAATTGATTTCAATAGTTTGGGCCATCTATCCAATACTTCTCGGCCAACGATCACTTCGTCAACTAGCCCAGAGTTAAGAATATCAACAATTCTACAGAGATACGATTTTCCATCTACCCACCATGTTTTATAGGCATCTAGGAAGAACACGTGGGTTATGGGTTTCCCAGAACGCTGCGAGATATCTCTGAATTCAAATCCGTCCAGCTGTGTTTCATAAACACCATCAGCAACTCTGCTTCCAAAAGTGGTTGCATAATAATACTCTTTGATTTCCCATACAATCCTAGGATTAAGGATATTAGGATATGCCCCATCAAAACGTCTGGACGAAGCGCCAATGATGTGTTTATTATCATCAAACACATACACCAGGCCACGAGGATCGTCGTTGAAACCAAGAGATCCGTCATAAACGGAAGAGCGGCGCAATGTGTCCTCAGTGAGGATATTGATAATAGCAGTAAAAAATGCCACTTGCTTCATTGCACCCTTTTTGCTTATTCATAGGAAGTTTGCACTTGAAGTCATTATCTCGATGCAAAGGATAAAGGCGTTCAAATGTCTCCTTAGCCGCTTCAGAGTTCATCAAATTACGCTGGACTTGATGATTAAGCAAATTTGCACGCATGTCAAAATACTGCTTAGCTGATTCTATGGTTTCATAGCCAACTACAATGCCGTTTTGCGAGAGAAGTCTATCAATTTCGTCTATTGAGTATGTACGTACAATGCCTTGTCCCCTAATAGTATACCCCAAGGTCTCAGAAACATATTTAACCATTGCCCAAAATGGAGTTGGCATGTGCCTAAATTCTGGAAATGCTTGCATAGCTACTCAACCTCCTTAAAAAAATCCGATAGTGTTCTATTTAACGAAATTGCGATTCGTTCAATATTTTCTAGGGAAATGTTTCGCTTTCCAAGTTCAACATCGCTGATATAGGTTCGGTGCAAGCCGCAACGGTCAGCAAGTTCTTCCTGCGAGATACCTTGCTCCAAGCGCACTTTTCGGACTGCTTGGCCATAACGAATCAAAAATATGCTCCTTCATTACTTGACACCTCCTTATTATTTTATTATAATGTGTCTGTAGACTATGCGTCTACAGACTATAAGTTACAGAAATGAAAGAGGTGGCATAATGGTTCCTGCACTTCTAAAATGGATTGGGAATAAGCAACGCTTTGCCAATACCATCGTGAATTATATGCCAGACACATTTGGCGATTACTATGAGCCATTTCTTGGAAGCGGGGCTGTGCTTGCAGAATTATTGATGCGTGATTCAACAAGTATGTATCCTCATTTCAATTATGCGTATGGAAGCGATGTTCTTCCTTTTTTTGATTGATATATTTAATACAGTAAAGAGGACCCCTCCGCTCTTACAGAATACTACGCCAGGGAAATTGCAGAATATTATAAGGATGCAGATGGGCAATACGACATTATAAAAAATCGCTTCAATCAAGACCACAATGCATTTGATTTTTTGCCTGTTGTCAAGGACCTGCTACTCTGGGATTATACGATTCAGAAAAGCAGATGGATATATGAGTACCCCCAGAGGGCCGCATAAGCCAATTTGCCCGGAGTCTTTTGGACAACGAGTTCAATTATGGTCGAACTTGGTTAAGAAAGCTGACTTCGTAACCGAGAGTTTTGAAAAGGCCATGAATAAACCTCAATGCGGGGATTTGGTTTATTGCGATCCTCCCTATACGCACAGTCAGAGTATTATTTATGGGGCTCAAACATTTGATATTCGGCAGTTATGGGATCAAATTGCTGAATGTAAAGATAGAGGGGTCTATGTCATGCTATCTATTAACGGGACAAGAGAATCCAAGAGAAAAGATATTTCTGTAGAGATTCCTAATGGATTGTTTGAGCGAGAAGTTATTGTCAATTGCGGTACATCAATGATAGACCGTCTGCAAAAATGCAGGAAAAGGTATGACTGGAGAGGTCGTTCATGATAAGCTACTGTTGACTTGGTGACAACGCTTCAAACTATATCTGATGATAGCAGATTCATCTATTTGGCCATCGCCTTCTGAGCAAGACAAAAGCGTCGTAGCAATACGACGCTTTTTTGTTACCCGGAAGTGACAAACAGCGGCTTTTGAATGGTTGGCGGTAAGGATACCGCCGCTAAAACAAAGCCGCTCATATCGAAAGAAAACGCCCAAAATCGCCCCGAAACCATACAGCGGGAAACGGTTTTGGGCGTTTCTGCGTTTCGGGAGCAAATCGGCAATTCGGCAGTGAAAAGGAGGTGTCCGCTATGCCCTGTATGCCGAACTATCTCAAGGAAGAATGGGCGTTCTTTCTTGATGAGCGTGGCAGGAAGAAATATAACGAGCTTTGCAGAAAATGCGAAAGGAGCTGCAAGCAGAGCTTCCGTGCCACCGTTATCCAATGGAGAGCGACGGTCAGCTGCACCCCATCGAAATCAAAAAAGCATCAACCCGCCCACACAAATTACGGGTGCTTTCAAGCTGCTGGATAAGGCCTCTGTGCCGAGGGGCACAGGCGCGATTCTCTGCCTTCGGGGAGACATTGAGCGCAATCGACAGCAGCACATACATTGTCCCCGTGTGGATGATCTGATTTCGTTCCAAAATGAATAAATACGCCCGAAGGAAAATCAACGGATCGGACATCCGGCTGGACGCCGGGGACAATGTGGTCATTTAGAACCACCACCAGCCCATCATTGGCTACCGCACCGTCGCCACCACCCGGGCCCTCCGGGAAAAGCGCCCCCGAAGCAACTACCGGGGTGTGAAAAAGTATGACAATGTGTATTCAGGCCTTTTGGACGGAAATCGCCACCGACCGGCTGAATACGGTATTGGATGACCTTCTGGAAGAGCTGAAAATCACCAAGCGCCAGCGCATCCGGGAAATCATGAAGCGCCCCGAACAAGAGACGCTGATCCAGTCCTCCTAAAACCGTGAGGACAAGGTCTTCCGTGTCCATGTTATCAGTAACGGCGCTCCGCCGCAGAATCTGCGTGGTGGGTTCGTTCTATTTGCACCACATTTTGGTGTTTACACAGAATTTGGGATAGTTATGAACGCAACAAAAGCCGAGGTACAATTTAGTACTTCGGCTTTTGTTATATTATATAGGAATAGTGCGCTTTTCGCCGTTAGGCTTCTTCGCACATGGCACGCAGCAGCGCTGTCAAAAAACTCCCAGAAGGGCTGCAGCGTATCCAGATCTAGATGCTCACGGGGCGTATGTGCGCCGCGTCCCCAAGGTGCCAGTGCCACAATGTCCATATCGGGGATTGCGCCTGCAATCTCGCCGGTCTCAGCACAGCTGTTCAACTTTTCGATTTTCAGCTCCTGTCCCGTCAAGCGATTGTACACTTGGCAGCACAATTGCTGCAGCGGTGAATCCTTCCGGAAGGGCCATCCGGCATAGCTGTCCTGCACCACCAACGATGCGCCCGTCAGTTCTGCAAGAATCCGCAGCCGATCCACCAGTTCCCACTTATAGGCATCGATAGGCGAACGGATCATCTGCTCATACCCACCACGCCGTTCTCACAGGTCACACGAACCGTATTGACAGAATTCAGGATCACATCACGATCACAGCTGTCATATTTCATCACGCCATAGGGAAGCAGATACATCAACTCTGCACAACGGCGGCCGGATGCCTCATCCATAGCCTGATCTGCCTCATGGCCCAACGGCTCCAGAGTCAGAGAAAGCTCCGGATCTGTGTTTGCATATTCCTCACGCAGCGCCGCAAGCAGGTCCTCCAGCACCTTCCGCGCATCAGGCTCCTGCTCCGGCTTTAGAACGATCTCTGCCTGCATATGCGGTGCGATGCCCATTGTTCTTTCGCAGTCTACCGACACGATACGGCAGGGAACTTTTCGAAGAAGCTCACAAAGTACACGGCCCATCAGCACCACGGCGCTGGCCCGACCAGTACCGATCATCAGGCCGGAATGCCCGCCGGCCAGGCCGTCTATCTGCGCGTATATGCCTGTCCGGCAGCGCCGGCGGCAGTAACAGGCAGGCGCATCACGTAATGAACGAAGCCGGCGCAGGATACACACATCACATCGGGGTCGCCGCAATCCATATTCAGCATCCGGCGGGAGCGAATCGTGCTCATATCCAACTGGCGGATGCCCTCCATGCCGTCCTCCTCGCAGACGGTAAAGAGCAGCCCATAGGCGGGTGCACCACGGTGTCATCCTCCATCAGCGCCAGCATATTCACCAGTCCAACTGCATTGTCGGCGCCCAGTGTAGTGTCATCGGCATACAGGTAGTGCCCATCTTCGATGTGCAGGCGGATGGGGTCTGTCAGAAAATTATGGTTGGAGCCCGGTTCCTTGGCAGAAACCATGTCCATATGCGCCTGCAGCAGCATGGGCGCCTTTGTCCTCATACCCGGGCGTTGCGTTCAGATATACCATCAGGTTTCCCGCAGCATCCTCCACATAGCGATGGCCGTACCGCTCCGCGCGCCGCGGATATACGCACACAGTGCCTGCTCATGGTGAGAGGGATGCGGAATCGCGCATATTTCCTCAAAATAGCGCACAACATGGGCGGGTTGATAGCCGTTCAGGATTGTCATGTCAGAAATTCACCTCTTCTTACCGCGTACGCCCGCACGCAGTAAGCGTGCGGTCGTACCGGTATCTTTCTCGATTGGTTTAGTTCTTCCAGCTCCACTCGTAGCAGTAGTAGGGATGCACGGACGAATCGTGAACCGTGGCATTCAGCTGGCTATTCCAAGCGTATACCAGCTCATGATGGAACAGGGGGATGGAGGGGCAGTAGTCCACCAGATAAGCAATCAGCTCACGGTAGATATCCTTGCGAACCTCCTCGTCCTGCTCACTCTCAGCCTTGGCAAACATCTCATCCACCCAGGCGTCCTTCATCTGGCAGAAGTTATTGCCGCTGATACCGACGTGCGCCGTAATGGCACACGTTATAGGAGAAGTCGGCACGGTAGGAAAGGGTCTGCGTCATCAGAGCAAAGTTGCCGCTCTCCGCATCTTCATCGGGTGTGGAGGTGTTGCGCAGCTCGATGGTAATGCCGACATCGGCAAAGTTCTGCTGCATGACCTGCGCGGCCTTTTCCATGTAGGTACCGCCCAGGACATCCATCTGGATGCCGTAATCTGCAAAGTTCAGGCCAGATTGGGATAGCCGGCCTCGGCCAACAGCTCCTTAGCCTTTTCAGGATTGTAGGAGAAATCGGTAGCATCCGAGAAATACACGCCAAAGCAGTTGGTATCGTTGGCCTGCAGGCGAGCAGGCACTGCGCAGTTCTCATAGGCAATGGTAATGATGCTCTTCTTATCCACGGCATAGGTCATAGCCTGACGCACCAGCTTATTATCCAGCGGGGCCACCGTGGTATTGATGGCCAGCAGAGCGGTCTTGAGGGTCTGCACCTTCTCCACGGTGAATTTGTCATTGTTTTCAAAGCTGACCAGCTGGGAAGGATCAATGGACATAATATCCAAGTCGCCGGTTTCCAGCTGCACGCTAGCGGTAGATCTGTCACCAACGTAGCGCAGTTCGACCTTTTCGATCGCAGCGGGAGCCAGACGATAGTCATCGTTACGCTCCAGCATGGCGGAGGTAGCCAGATCGATGCTGGTCGCTTGTGGGGCCGGTGCCGCAGGCTACACATCACTGATGTTGCCATTGTGCTCTTCCACGAACTTCTTGTTGAGGATCGGCAGCTCATTGATATAGACCAGAAACAGGGGCGTTACCTTATTCAGGGTAACTTTCACAGTATTGGCATCCACCATCTCTACTTTATCGATCATGCTGACGAAGTTGTTCTTGGCGGGGTTAGCAATGTACTGCTCAAAAAGTACACTACGTCATCGGCAGTCATGACCTCGCCATTATGGAACTTAACGCCCTCCTCCAGCTGGAAGGTGTACTCCAGGGAATCATCGCTCATCTTCCAGCTTTTTCGCCAAGCAGGGGCGACCGTACCATCGTCCTTAGTTACAGTCAGCGTTTCATACACCTGATCAAACACAGCCTGATCAGAGTTGGCCGTGGTCATATAAGGCGTCATGGAGTTGAAGATATCGCCGATATACACCACCACCGTATCCTTGTCGCCGCTTGCAGCAGGCTGGCCGCCGCAGCCTGCCAACAGGCCCAACAGCATCAGGGTTGCCAGCACCAAAGAGAGTTTCTTTTTCATTTTTTCCTCCTAATTTAATTTTTTTACGCAGAGTTCTGCGTGGAGTACAGGTTTATTCGCCGGCACAGCAGCATGCCACATAGTGGTTGGGGCCGCATTGGCGCAAGGGAATATCGGCGGCCGTGCAGCTTTCGCAGGCGAAGTCGCAGCTGGGGAGCAAAGCGGCAGCCGGGCTTGGGATTGATGGGGCTGCTAACCTCGCCGCGGATGGTCTGGATATTCTTGCCCCGCATAGAAATATCCGGGATGGGAATGGCCGACAGCAGAGCTTTCGTGTAGGGATGCACCGGGTTTTCAAACAGTTCATTTGCCGGGGCATACTCCACACAGCGGCCCAGATACATGACCATAATTTCCGAGGAGATGTGCTTCACCACAGACAAATCGTGGGTGATAAACATATAGGTCAAGCCCATTTCATCCTGCAGATCCATCAGCAGGTTCAATATCTGTGCCTGGATGGAAACATCCAGCGCCGAAACCGGCTCATCGCACACAATGAACTTGGGGTTGATTGCCAGCGCTCTGGCGATGCCGATACGCTGGCGTCGTCCGCCGTCCAACTCGTGGGGATAGGCATCATATAGCCGCTCAGCCAGACCAACGGTATCCATCAGCTCACGCACACGCTTTTGCAGCGAGGCACGATCCTTGCATATGTGATTGACCTTCAGCGGCGTGGCAATGATCTCCGCCACGGATTTGCGGGGGTTCAGGCTGGAGTAGGGATCCTGAAAGATGATCTGCATGGACTGGCGGTATTTGCGCATCTCACGCTCACTGACATGGGTGATATCCTGTCCGTCAAAGATGATCTGTCCGTCAGTAGGCTCCAGCAGCCGCAGCACGGTACGGCCCAGCGTACTCTTTCCGCAGCCGGATTCACCCACAACACCCAGCGTTTTTTCCTTGCTGGATGGTTACGCTGATATCGTCCACCGCATGGAGCACACGATCCTTTTTTCCGAAGTACTTCTTCAGATTACGCACTTCCAGCAACGGGGTATTTTCCGTATGGCTCACGTTGTCTCCTCCTTTTTTCCATCCCACCCGTCATACAGATGACAGGCGATGCAGTGGGTCCCGTTTGAATAGATGGCCGGTTCCTGTTCCCGGCAGATATCCATACAATGGGGGCATCTGTCATGGAAATGGCAGCCGGAAGGGAGATTCGACGGGTCGGGCATCAAACCTTCGATAGGTGACAGGCGGCGGGCATCCACCTTCAGGTTAGGAATCGCGCCGAACAGACCCCTTTGTGTAGGGATGGTGCTCCTCAGAGGTGAAAATATCCTCCAATGTACCGCTTTCGATGATTTGACCGGCGTACATCACCGCCACCTTATCGCATACCTGCGCCACGATACCCAGGTCGTGGGTAATCATGATCATCGCTGTTCCCAGCTTGTCGCGCAGATCACTCATCATGGACAGCACCTGCGCCTGAATCGTCACATCCAGTGCGGTAGTGGGTTCATCTGCAATCAGCAGGTCCGGCTGGCAGGACAGCGCCATGGCAATCACCACACGCTGCTTCATGCCGCCAGAGAACTGGTGAGGATACTCGTTTTTACGGGCAGCCGGAATGCCTACCATTTCCAGCACCTCGCCCACACGCTGGTCAATCTGCTCCTGCGACACTTTCTGCCCGTTGCTGTGGTATATGATGGCCTCCGCGATTTGATCGCCCACCGTGGCAACGGGGTTCAGGGAGGTCATAGGATCCTGAAAGATCATGGAAATTTTCTCACCGCGGATCTGGGTGCGCATTTCCTCCTCCGACAGCGTCAGCAGAATCGCAGCCCTCGAAGAGGATCTGTCCCTGGTTGATGCAGCCGGTGCGCTCCGGCAACAGCCGAGGATAGCAAGCGCCGTAGTGGTTTTGCCGGCGCCGGTTTCGCCCACCAGACCCAGTGTCTCACCTTTATTCAGTGTCAGAGAAATGCCGTTCACCGCATGAACCGGATTCTTTCCGGATTTATACAGGACTTCCAGATCTTTGATCTCAAGCAATTTATCCGCCATATCCAGTCCTCCTCATCAGTCCTTCAGTCTCGGATCCATCGCGTCACGCAGTCCGTCACCCAGAAGAGTGAACGAAAGCGCTGTCAGCACGATAACGATACCGGGAATAATACAGGTATAGGTGCGCTGCGCAGAAACTCACGGGCTTCGAGATCATGGCGCCCCACTCCGGGTTAGGCGGCTGAATGCCCATTCCCAGATAGCTGAGGCTGGAAGCCGTCAGCATAATGCCGGCAATGCCCTGAGTAGAAACAACGATGATCGGGCCAAGGCAGTTAGGAATGATCTCCTTGACAATGATCTGCAAATCGCTCATGCCGCAGGCGCGAGCCGCTTCTACATACTCCGCGTCCACGATGCTCAGCACCGTAGAGCGCACGAGCCGACAGTTGCCCGGTACGCAAGCTACCGTCATTGCAACGATCAGACTGACAGCGCTGGCACCCATAGCCGCCACCACGCAAAGCGCCAGCAGCGTTTCGGGGATTGCCATAAACATATCCGTCAAGCGCATGATAATGCTGTCAGTTGCCTTTCCGAAATAAGGCCGCCACCGCGCCCAGCAGACCGCCGATGACCATGCTGGCCACCATGGTCACAATACCAAAAGCGCGATACACGAGAGCCGAACACCATACGGATGAAAATATCACGACCGTAAAGATCCGTTCCAAACCAGTGCTCCCACTGAAGGAGGACAGTTGCGAAGCTCGATGTTCTGGGTTGTTATCGCAGATTTATCGAACAGCACATCGGCAAAAAAATGGCCAGCAGGATAATGATTCCCAGCAGCACCAAACTAACCACTGCGCTCTTGTCTCTCGTACCAGACGGAGCCAAATATCTACAGCGCGGCTGTGGCGACGCGTGCCCGACACGGCAATGTTGTCCAACTGTTTCTTTTTTTTCTGTAGCAAAGGATTTCATGTGGTCTCCTCCCTCCACCGTTACTTGGCATACTTTGCCTTGATGCGCGGTCAATAAATGCATAGACCAGATCGACGATCAGCATGATGAGCGCAAAGAACACCGCCAACAGAAGAACACTGGCCAGTACGCTGGGCGTGTCCTTCGCCTTGATGGACAGCACGATCAGTGAGCCCAGTCCCGGCAGGTTAAACACACTTTCCGCAATGACCGAGCCGCCCAGAATGGCGCCGAAGGCGGAACCGATCGTGGTAATAACCGGCAGCAATGCGTTTTTCAAGGCATGGCCATAAATGACCTTCTTTTCCGGCACACCCTTGGAGCGAGCCGTACGAACGTAATCCTGACGAATCTCCTCCAGCATGGTGGAGCGGGTCATACGAAGTACCTTTTGAACCGTAGGGAACTCCGACGGTGATGGTGGGCAGGATATAACTCTGCCACGTTAGAGCACCGCCCGCCGGCAGCCACCCCAGATATAGGGGCAAACACCAGTATCAGCAGCATCGCCAGCCCAGAATGTTGGCATCGCCACTAGGACTGTAGAGGCCACGCGCAGGAAGCTGTCTGCCGGTGAATACTGCTTTACTGCCGAGAGTACCCCTAGCGGCAGACCCATCACAGTAGCCAGCGAAGATTCCCAGAAAGGCCACTTTGATACTGACCGGTAACCTCATGAAAATGTCATCAAACACCGGCTTTCCCGTTCTGTAGGAATTGCCGAAGTCCAGTTTGAGAAACACATCCTTCACATAGTCAAAAGAATCTTACCCAAAACGGCTGGTTTAATCCCAATTCCTCTCGCAGACTGTTCCCTCGCCTCAATGGAGGATTCCGGGCCAAGGATACGTACTGCAGGGTCACCCGGCGTAAAATCCATAATTGTGAAGATGATAAGCGTTACTCCCAGCAAAATTGGTATCAGAACTAAAAGACGTTTGACGATGTATTTTGTCATCTGCTGTTCCCCTTTAAGGTTGTCTCCTGCGTATGTGCTGCATTATAATTATGCAACTCTTGATTTGAATTTCGTCTTCATTTTTATATACACTATGCCCATAGATGTCAACTACCTTTTAATTTTTTGCACAATTCGACCAAATAATTCCTTCATCCTTTGTCATAAATATACAACTCCTTCTTACGCATCGTAGCGGCTGTGTGCGCCACATGGGACACAACCCTGACTGGACTCTTGTAAAGAACAATATATTGATGAGGGCATTACGGGCACATCGGCAGAAAAAAAGACCGCAATTCATAAAAATGATCCGAGATACCAAGGGGATGAATAAATCATCCCCCCGGTTTTGTTTACACTTCGCCCATTGAATAACTTACTTTGCAGTCGTAATATAGCAATTGAAGATGCCTGTTTATTCCGCGACTTAGTGGCCACTACACAGGCCGCCATCTGCGAACAGCGCCAATAAAAAGTTGACACAGCAGCGTAGGTAAAACAACTGATATAAATACGGTCACACAGTCCCTTTGGATTGTGTGACCGTTATTTTTGCCCATTTTCAGCTGAACACACCGCAAATCAAGCCGTTGGTTTCATTATGAAATCATCGGCTTTTTCGGCTTTCCTCTTGGGCAAGGGTCGCCATGATCGTCAGCCGCAACTCACCATCGCTGTCCATTGTCCAGATATTATCCTCGACGAAATGATTTTCAATTATGCAGCTTTCTCGTTGCAAACATCGCAGAATTATGGTAAAATGGGCGGATAAAAATACCCAAGATAAAGCAGGGATTATAGTGAAACGAATCAAAAACCGGATTTACATTGATGGAAATGCTGATCGTCATTGCGATCATCGCTGTATTGATTGCGATTGCGATCCCGGTATTTGCATCACAGCTTGAAAAAACCAGAGAAGCGACGGATCTTAGCAAATGTACGCTCTGCTTATGCACAGGTATCCACAGAGGCGTTGCTCGGAGATTCTGAGGCTACCGTGACGGTTGACCTAACGCAGAAGCAGGCCGATTGGCAATCCGTAGATCCTGTGAATATCGGCGGTATCGTTCATTACAAAGGCCAAGGAGACACGGATAATTGGAAAGGCGTTGCTGCGCCAAACGGAACCTGCGTTGTGTCATATAACGAAGATTACGGATCATTCTCACTTGGAGCGGAAAGCCGACCCGACTGTCCTAAGTACCGCTTAATACAAGCGTAACGGATTTCTTCCCGCTCTTCTATATGATACGCTTTCGGAAAAAACGGCAGCATGAAAAACAACACAAATTTTGAGTTTGACTCCAGATGCCCGAATTCAGATTATGTCCCGGCTATTTCCGAAGCGATCGAAAAGCTGGACAACAGTCTTTTACAGCAGCCGGACTGTACCTGGGCCTATCTCGGCAGCGGAAAAGACGGGCAAGAGGCAAAGCGGTATCTCTTCTGGACCTCTCTGAACACGGACAGAGTCGGAGCCGGAAAGAGCATCCCCGTAATCATCCAGACCGGCGACGGAAAATATTATGTTTCCGAAACCACGACCGGCAAGCGGAATGGCAAAGACTATGTCACCATCTCGGAATCGCTTACGCCGAACCAGTATAAGCAAACACTGAACAATGGAAAAGAATATTCCTCCTTGGAAGCAGCCTACGATGCCTATCTCAAAGCCTTGGAGGAGTCCCGATATGATTCGGTTCGCCAGCCTTAAGCTTTGTTCCGCTATAACCGCTGATGCTGGGAAACGTCGTATTTCAAATCGAAGCTGCTGAATTGACGTGAGGTCATTTGCATGTGGCTGTTCTATAAAAAACAGGATTCCAGAAGCAAATGGTATGTCCGTTACCGGGCTGGATCGTTTACAAATGGGGATGTGCCGTTAAGACACATCCTCATTTGTTTTTGTGTCCGCTTTGCAGATATATGTTACAGGTTTTCTGTCTGAAACGTCGTATACCCCTTATAATAACTGTGGTCAATCCCCTTTATAAAGATCTCGCGGCATATGCCGTGTGCCGATAAGACAGTAATCTGAGAAAACTACAAAATCGGCATCTGCCAAGCAGGATTGGACAACAAAACAGGCGGCACTCAACTTCGGTTGGGTGCTGCCTGTTTTTGTACAGCTAAGGGTTGAAAATCAGCTTATATTCGTGGAAAAGTTATATTTTAGGGCGATAAATTCTGGGTATCGTATTGAAAACAGAGCTATCCTTGTGATAAAATGTGTGTACACACTAACGGTCGGGAGGCAAGGGAAAGGGAGTAACCAAGTGAGAATACAACATAAAAACCTAACGATCCGCCAAGCCGAGGTTGCCGATGCGAAGCAGCTTGCCGCTTGGTGGAATGATGGTGCTGTGATGGCACACGCAGGCTTTCCCAACGGTCTGGGAACGACCGAGGAAGAAGTTGTAAAAGGACTTAGAAACGGTCTTCTGGTCGTTGAGGAAAGCGACCGTCTGATTGGCGAGTGCAATTACCACAATGTGTCAGATGGAGTTGTAGAAATTGGCATTAAGATCTGCGAAACCGATTGTGTCAGAACCGTGGTGTCGGAAGAAAGGTTTTGAGTATGCTGATCGGTTGGCTGTTCAGAAACGGCTATGCCAAAAATCATCCTCGATACGAACTTGACGAACACAAGAGCGCAAAGCACGTTTACGAATCACTTGGATTCCGCAAGGTACGAACCAATATCGATTCTTGGAAAGACCAGTTTGGTCGGCTTCAATCATCCGTCGATTATGCGCTGGTTGAACAGGATTTTGTCAGTTATACGTGAGAGAGACACCTATGCCGAATAAAGCAGATCGCAAGCGACCGATACAGGTCAAATTTTTCGTAGATGAAAGAAGAACTCGGCTTGATAAAGGCGAGGATGGCACAGCTTGGGATAGAGAATATGAGCGCTTACCTTCGCCAAGTGGCAATCGACGGATATGAGGAAAAACCGAATTTGCCTGAACGCCGTGAGCCGAAAAATCCCTGACTCACTTTCCGAAGATTGATCGATGTTCAGCTCCGCAGAGAGCGCAGCCGATTTCTCTGAAAACGTTCAGGGGTTTGGGGCATTTCCCAACAAGATTGCACGGGTGTATAAACACGAGCATTGCTTGCCAAGTGCGTTTCGCAGTTGGCAGGTAATGAAGTGGGTACCGCCGCATTGCTTGCCGAATGGCAAGCTCCGGTGTGGGTACTCACCGGATTTGCTTTGCTATTCTGCAAAGGAAATCCCGGTCGTACCACGCCGGATTTCGCAAGTGTAGCTACTACTTGCTGTGCTTGCTATTCTCCGTTCGCCATGTTAGCAAGCGCCATTTCCTTAATTGAAATCGGCGGCAACCGCCGCCTTGTCTGCCAAAAAAGCGAAACGGACGGAAGTCAATGGCGGCGCAGCTCTGCTTTTTTTCTGGGGCTGACGCTCCTCCCCTGACCCCACCGGAGGGCGCTGTGTGTCCCTGATTTTCCTTCCCCCGCCGGTGCATTTTCGATGCGCCAAATCATTAGCTTCACTTATGTCAATCATTTTCAAACCCATACTTCCCCTATGGCTCCGGTGCGCCTATAATAAGCTGTTGTTTGAAAAAACTCTCTTTTTACACCAAGTCAGGGAGGCAGTATCTATGGCAAATTGTGCAATCGTAGGCATCAACTGGGGCGACGAGGGCAAGGGCCGCATGGTGGATTACCTATCCCAGCGGTTTGACGTCGTGGTCCGGTATCAGGGTGGCGGCAACGCCGGGCACACCGTCATCAACGAAAAGGGCAAGTTCGCCCTGCATCTGCTGCCCTCTGGCATTTTCCACTCCGGGGTCATGAACATCCTCGGCAACGGCGTGGCGCTGGACTGCGAAAATCTCCTGTCGGAGATCGAGACGCTGCGGGCCGCCGGAGTGCCTGTTTCCCCGGAAAACCTGCTGGTCAGCGACCGGGCCTCCCTGCTGCTGCCCTGGCACCGGGAGCTGGATGCACTGGAGGAGGCCCGTCTGAAGGACAAGCAATACGGCTCCACCAAGCAGGGCATCGCCCCCTTCTATTCCGATAAATACCAGAAGAAGACGGTTCTGGCCGGAGAGCTGCTGTACCCGGAGCACCTGCGGGCCCATCTGCAGGACCTGCTGGAGTGGAAGAACCTGATCCTCCGGGAGGTCTACGGGGCCAAGGGCTACACCATGGACGAGATGATGGCCTGGGTGGAGCAGTACGGCCAGCGGGTAAAGCCCTATGTGGCCGACACCACCCGCTATCTCCACCAGGCCCAGGCCGCCGGCAAGTCCATCCTGTTCGAGGGCCAGCTGGGCGCTCTGCGGGACCTGGACTACGGCATCTATCCCTACACCACCTCCTCCAACACCATCGCCTCCTATGCCCCGGTAGGCTCCGGCCTGCCCGGCGCATCCATCGACGAGGTGGTGGGCGTGGTGAAGGCCTATTCCTCCTGCGTAGGCGAGGGTCCCTTTGTCTGCGAGTGGTTCGGCGCCGATGCCGAGAAGCTCCGGGACGCCGGTGACGAATACGGCGCCAAGACCGGCCGTCCCCGCCGGGTGGGCCCCATCGACCTGGTGGCCACCCGCTACGGCGTCCGGATGCAGAACGCCACCAACATCGCCCTGACCAAGCTGGATATCCTCAGCTACATGGACCGGATCCCCGTCTGCGCCCACTATGAGATCGACGGTCAACAGACCGACGAGTTCCCCTTCCCGGTGCTGCTGGACCAGGCCAAGCCCGTCACCGAGTACGTTCCCGGCTGGAACTGCGACATCTCCGGCGTCCGCACCTGGGAGGAGCTGCCCCAGGCCGCCCGGGACTATGTGGAGTATGTGGAGCAGGCCATCGGCTGCCGCATCGGCTATGTCTCCGTGGGCGCGGAGCGGGACAGCCTGATCGTCCGCTGAACATCACAGAAACGGAGGACCCTTATGTCCCACGAAGTTTATGAATCCCCCCTGGCCGGGCGCTACGCCTCCCCCTATATGCTGCACCTGTTCTCGCCGGATATGCGCTTCCAGACCTGGCGGCGGCTGTGGACGGCCCTGGCCCGGGCCCAGCACCAGCTGGGCCTGCCGGTAACGGAGGAGCAGGTCCGCCAGCTGGAGCAGCACATCACCGATATCGACTATGACACCGCCCGCCGGCGGGAGAAGGAAGTCCGCCACGATGTCATGGCCCATGTCTATACCTACGGCAAGGCCGCGCCTCTGGCGGCGGGCATCATCCACCTGGGGGCCACCAGCTGCTATGTCACCGACAACGCCGACCTGATTCTGTACCGGGACGGGCTGGTGTATCTGCGGGGCCAGCTGCTGGCGGTGATGAAGAACCTCTCCGCCTTTGCGGAAAAATATGCCGCCACGCCCACCCTGGGCTATACCCACTATCAACCGGCCCAGCCGGTGACCGTGGGCAAGCGGGCCACCCTGTGGCTGCAGGATTTGCTGTTGGATCTGGAGGAGCTGGACTTTGTCCTGGGCAGCCTGCGCTTTCTGGGCTGCCGGGGCACCACCGGCACCGAGGCCAGCTTCATGGACCTCTTTGAGGCGACGAGGCGAAGATCGACGAGATGAACCGCCGCATTGCCGCCGAGTTCGGCTTCGACGCCTGCTTCACCGTCTGCGGCCAGACCTACCCCCGGAAGGTAGACGCCCGGATCCTGAACTGCCTGTCGTCTATGGCTCAGAGTCTACCGCATGGCCGGAGACATCCGCCTGCTGCAGCACGATCGCCAGCTGGAGGAGCCCTTTGAGGAGCAGCAGATCGGCTCCTCCGCCATGGCCTACAAGCGCAACCCCATGCGCTGCGAGCGCATCTGCTCTCTGAGCCGCTATCTCATGGCCGACGCCATGAACGCCCCCATGACCGCCTCCGTCCAGTGGATGGAGCGCACCCTGGACGACTCCGCCAACCGCCGCATCGCCCTGCCGGAGGGCTTCCTCTGTGCCGACGCCATCCTGCGGCTGTGCCAGAACGTAGCATCGGGCCTTCGGGTCAACGAGACGGTGGTGGATCGCACTCTCCGGGAGTACCCTGCCCTTCATGGCCACCGAAAACCTGATGATGGAGGCCGTCAAGCGGGGCGGCGACCGCCAGCGCTCCATGAGGTCATCCGCCGTCACTCTATGGCCGCCACGGCCCCGCATGAAGGAGGGGACATCCCTGCGACCTGCTGGACCGTCTGGCGGCGGACCCGGCCTTCGGCATGACCCGCCCGGAGCTGGAGGCTCTCATGGATCCCCAACGCTACATCGGCCGCTGTCCCCAGCAGGTGGCCCGGTTCTTAGAGCGCTGCCAGCCCCTTCTGGCGCAGGCCCAAACCGCCGACGGCACCATCACCCTCTGAGACCAACCCCGCCATACTTCGTCTGCCGCAAAACCGCCTTTCCCGCAAGACTCCAACATCGCAAAGCCGCACCATACCGCACGCCCCATAGCAGCGCCCTCCATTCGGCAAGGCTTTTCCTGCCATACCCCCAATGGTACCCCAGAAAACCAAAAACCAGACCCTCCGGCCCAGCCGGAGGGTCTGGCAGCCCCCTTACCACAGCGAGGAAGCCCTCCGGCATCGCCGGAGGGCTTCCTATTATACTTGCACTCTCTTATTCGCCGGTGGTTCCGTCGGTGCCGTTAGACGTGTCGCCGGTCCCAGCGTCACCGCCGGTACTGCCGCCTGCGCCCGTATCACTTCCGGTGCCGGAATCACTCCCCTGTTCGCCGGAGCCATTGCCGGTGCTGCCGCCGTTCTCGCTGCCCGGTATTCTCGCCGTTGCTGGTCTGATCACCGGTATTGGCATCGTCAGCGCCGGGAACCGCAGCATCCGTGGTCTGCTGACTGTCGCCGTTCTCCGCAGGCTCGCTCGTTAGGCGTATTGGAGGACTCCTGCTGAGCCGTTCCGATGCTTCCGCCATCCCCAACCGCCGCTCCCGGCAGGCTGTCCTGCTTCCCCCAACAGAGAGTCAGCGCTGCGCCGCTCTCGTTGACGGTAATCGTATAACCATCTGCGGTAAGATAATCCGTGTGATACCCTTTTGTCGCCCACTTTAATCACCACATAGGCATATTGGGCATCCCCCCGCCATATGCAGTGTCAGCGTGCCGGTACCGTTCAAAGTTACACGGTTCTCCCACCTTCAGCTCACCCAGAGCCGTATCGTTCAGCGACGCCGTCACCGTGGCGGTGGCGGACTGAATGGGCGCACGCCGCTGTTCTGGGTGGCCGTGAACCACGCCCATGTCAGGCTGCACAGGCAGACCAGACAAATCGCCACCCCAGCAGGGAGGGCATCAGCAGCGCCGTCAGCGACGCAGGCTTCTCCTCCTGCGGATGCTCACGCTTTCCTGTATAGAAAGTTTCCTTCCAATTCATGTCTTGATGCTCCTTTCAATCCGGCAGAGCCATGTGGCGGGCGCCGGTCAATAGGCGAGCCAAGGACGCAAGGGTTCTAAGCTTGTGTCCTTCGCCCCTCCCGGCGGTCAAATCGGGGAGGATCGAGCTTGTAAAGAGGGGTTTTCTATAGAATGATCGTCAATGATAATTCCCAATGTCATGGTCGGAGTATCCCTCCGACAACGCTCCCCGTGGAGCGGCAGATCACGCCTGAGGGGGCTCCTCCGGAGTCTTCTCCTTCTCCTCCAGCCGGGCCTTCATCTCCATCAGCTCCTGCATCATCCGCTGGTTCTCCTCCGCTGGCGCTCCAGATTCGCCTGCTGGGCCTGTATTTCCCGCTGCCCTCGCTCTTATAACGCTTGAACAGCCGGACGCAGTTGATGCCCTCCATGAGGATCAGCAAAAAGAATGGCAGGAAGATGCACAGAATGTAGCCGGGGGTGGTTTTCAGGAACTGGAAGAAATTGCCCACGCCGGACAGGCACTTCTCGTACTTGCCCAGCACATAGGGATACGTCACCGGCATCTCGTCGTCGGTATCGGTGGTGGTACCGTAGGTGATAAAGGCAGGCTGGCCGTCTGCGTCAGTGGTCAGGGACCGGATCTTATGGGTCACGGTCTCACCGAAGCTGGCTGTATCCTGCGAGGTATAGGCGATGATATCCCCCCTCCTGCAAAGTAGCGGGGATCCACCGACCGCACCAGAATCAGATCTCCGGCCTTAAAATCCGTGGCGCTCATGGAGTCCGATCGCACGATATACATCTTGTAGCCAAACAGCGCCCGGTCATTGCGGTCAAAGGTGGTGACGGAGACGATGGTGAACACCATCATGCACACCGCCAGCAACGATCAGCCATGTCAGTACGGTCTTGATTACTTCAAAGGTTTTTTCATGGCTTTTCTCTCTCCTGCAACGGTCTCCCCAACATCAGTCAAACAGCCGCTGCGGGTTGTTCTTGGTCTGGGTGGCGTCGGCACAGAGGGTGAAGGTCAGATCCTTGCCCCTGTGCGCCGCTTCCCGTCGCCTCTGGGAAATGGAAATACATGGTCAGCGTCCGCCGCTGGCCCACCGCCAGCAGATCGTCCGCCGCCTGCGTGTTCTCCAACTGAGTGGGGGTCCCGGGTAGAGGGTCTTGTTGCCGTCCTTCACCGTGACCTCCAGCACATCCGCCAGATCACCGGAGACACCGGCGAAGTATACAGCCGGTAGTACACCGAATGCCGGTGCTGTCGTTTTTCGATGAAGAAGTCCTTCTTCACCGTCATGCCCGGCTCAAACAGGAACTCGTCGGGCCGGATCACCGGCTCGCCATCGTTGAGGTTGATACGGACGCCGCCGGTGGCAAAGGTGTTGTCCCGGACGGAAATCATGGAATAGGCCAGTGCCACGGTGGTGACCACCAGACACACCGCCAGCACGATCACCGCAACGATGCCGCCGGTTGAGACGGCGCGGGTTTTACGCTCAGTCATGGGACACCTCCCTGCGGCGACGCAGCAAAGAAGACCGTCAGTGCCGCACCGGACACCAGCACCGCCGCTCCCCAGAGCAGGGGCGCATGGTGTCGCCGGTAGGGGGAGCCAACTCCTCGCTATCCGCCACCCACCAGTAAAGTCCGCTACCAGCTGCTGATACATATAGGGATTTGCCGACGCTGGTATCCAGATACGCCGTCAGCTGATAGTCCAGCGTATCGCGCCGGCCGGCAGCGGGGGTATCCACTGCGGCGGGCATCTCGGCCATCAGGCCGTCATACACCACACTACCGCCCACGGACACCCGCAGCTTCAGCACCTCCGCCAGCTTCTCATAGCCGGGGCGCACCTCCGCCCGGAAGTGGACGGTGACGTCGCCCTTTGTGATCTACCTGCACGCAGTCGTTCTGGGTCTCGGCGTCGCCGGGGAACATATTGGTCACGGAGAACTCCCGGTTATACTCCGGGCTGCGGTCATACAGCCGGATGGTGACCTTGCCGGTCCGGGCCGCTGGAAGGGTGTGCGCCGGCGAGGCTGCGCCGCCGTCTGATGCCGTTGCCGGGGGGCCTCGGCCGCCCGGCCTGCCTGCCGCCCGTAATACCGCACGGCACAGCGCCGCAAGGCTCAGCGCCAACAGGATCGCCAGCACAACGATCAGCCGCTTCACCGTGCTTTGCTTCGAATGGGTTGCCGCACCTGTAACACCTCCTGCTTCCTTCCAAAACTCATATGGCACATATAGACTCTCTGGCTCGCCCTTGCCACAACCAATGGTGGTTTTTCGGCAAATCTCAGCGGCCGGAGAGCCTTTGCCCTTCGACATTTCGTCTTGCTAATTGTCAGGTCCATGAGAGATACTACCACGTTTCCCGCCTTTTGCAACAGGGTTTTGCCGATTTGTGCAAAATTCTAGTTAATTTCATATGTTCTTTGCGTTCATGCGGCATATATGTCTCTTTCAAAAATTCCCCATGCTTTTACCCGCCGGGCATAATTTTCTTGACAACCACCGCCGCAAAAATGGTAGCCTATGGGTGACAAGCAAACAGAGTTCGGATGACTGGTCGGGAGAGACCGCTGCGGCGGCGGCGCCGAGGTCCGTGCAAAACGGGGAAAACCCGAAGCATCCCGCCCCGGAGGCCGTCGGGACCGCCGGGGAAGGCATCCGACGGCGAATCGGAAGGAACGCCGCCCCGGGTCGGACAAAAATAACCCCACACATGAAGGCAACCATCATCACCATCGGCGACGAAGAAGTAATACTCATCGGGCAGATCGTTGCGACACCAATTCGGTCTCCATCGCCAAACACCTCAATGCGGCGGGCATCGTGGTCCGCGAGAAAATCTCGATCGGCGACGACCGCACGCAAATCATCGAAACCGCGGAGCGCTCGCCGGCTCGGAGGTGACCGTCATCACCGGAGGACTCGGCCCCGAAGGACGACATCACCAAAGACCCTCGCGGAGATGTTCCGCAGCGACATGCGCTACGAACGGGTGGCCGGGCACGTTGAAAAATGCTCGCCGAACGCGGCATCGAGTTCAACGAACTCAACCTTGTTCGCAGGCGATGGTCCCCCACCTGCTGCACGGTGCTGTTCAACGCCCGGCACGGCCCGGGCATGGTGGTTCCGAGCGACAGACCGCGTCGTCGTCTCGCTGCCG
>VOFK01002787.1_pt1 | contig 34885 bp, 42 predicted proteins | sample 5384121 | NCBI WGS metagenome assembly VOFK01 (sample SAMN12384730, study PRJNA508395) | human gut metagenome | isolation source: healthy gut J | host: Homo sapiens | reverse complement strand
TAGCGATAGGTAATCCTTTGGGCAGGGATATGCAGCCGCAGGCTGCATATCCGTTCCTCCAGATTTTCCCCGCTCCAAACCGTGCGTGACAGTTTCCCATCACACGGCTTTCCATCGTCAGCACTTTTTTATGACAATCTATACATCAAACAGATTTGCCCTTTTTTAGAAAACGAGTTCCTGCATTTCTGCCATCACACGAAGTTTATTGAGCTTTGCCAACTGCTTTTTATCCAGGTTTAGCACTTTCAGATATTTTCGGATGGTGCGCTCATTACTGGAATGAATGAGAATGTGAGCCACAGCGGAGACAATAATCAGGTTTTGGTAGCTGTCATTGCCCCCAAGCACCAATGGCTTTTTGTGGTGACAGTCCACTTGCTTTTGCTTCCAGTTCCACACCGGAGACGGCACATTTTCCTTTCTGTGCAACATAGAGCGCAATGCGGTTATCGTTGTATTCCACACTTTGCTTACCGCATGGATTGTTCATCAGATGATAGAGTACTGCCATATTGATACCAGCAAGATTCTTATGAATCTCAACCCGTCCTTCTGGCGTGTACTTGTTTACCCGACTTTTCTTATCCATAGGTACTCTATGCTGAACATAGGCAATCGGGACGATGGCATGACCATTCAGATAACGCACCTCCCGGCTTGTGCCGTATTTCTCCTTGATATACCTGTTTGTGATTTGACCTTTCTTTTGCAGTCTGTGCTTCAATCTGTTGTAAAGGCTCTTTTTGACATCGAAAGCGATTTTGTGAAAGTCAATATTCACATGGGTTGCAATGCTGTAATAGTTATGAACGCCCATGACATAGGAGTTGTATTTCTGTATCAGACGATATTCCATTCCTGGGTCATAGGTCTGCCGTATCTGCCCAATAATTTCCTTGCTTTTCTCCCGGATTTTCTGCAATGCTTTATCCTTGATATGCGCTTCTACTACATACCTTGGTTGTCCATCTGGCTTCTTTCCTTTTGTTCGAACTTTCAGCTTAAAGCCAAGAAATTCAGAGTAATGGCGTTTCAGATTTACGATCTTTGATTTCTCTGGGCTGATTTCCAGTCCCAGACGATCTAAAAGCCATTGTTTCGTAGCCTCGAACAGCTTGACTGCATCTGACCGCTTTTTACAGAAGATTTTGAAATCATCTGCATAGCGGACAACATAGCACTCTTTCAGATTCGTGTAGTTGCGCAGGGTTCGGATGGTACTGCTTTTGTCGGGAGTTCCATTCGCATAGATTCTGTGTACATAGTTCCTTTGGGTGGGCATTTCCTCCCACTGGCTGACAATCCACCAATCCAGTTCATTCAGGACGATGTTTGACAACAGTGGGGAAATGATACCGCCCTGTGGCGTACCCTTTTCGGGAAAACCGATTCCAGCCACTTCTGCCTTTAGCATGGCAGAAATGATAGACAGCAGCTTTTTATCCCTAATTCCGAGTGTCCACATCTGCTTCAGCAGTTTTCCGTGGTTCACATTGTCAAAGAAAGACTTGATATCTATATCAATGACATAGTGGCAACCGACGTTCTGTATCATTCTCTCCGCTTGGGCAATGGCATTTTCTGCACTGTGGTTTGGTCTGAAACCATTGCTTCGTTTGAAGAATTTTGCTTCACAGATAGGTTCTAATACTTGCAGAATACATTGCTGAATGAGCCTGTCCATAATCGTGGGTATTCCGAGGGGACGGGTTTTCCGTTGTCCTTTGGTATCTCAACTCTGCGGACAGCATTAGGAACATACCAGTCCAGCTTGCGCTGAACATGGGCGACCAGAGCATTTTCGTTCCATTTGTTCAAATCGCTTATTGTCTTATTATCCACACCCGCCGTTCGACTGCCGCTGTTCTTTCGGATATTTCTGTAGGCCAGCTTGATGTTTTCGGGGCGTTTTATTAGTTCCACCAGATTGCAGAACCGTTGCCCCTTGACACTTGCGGCATACAATTCGTCAAGAGCGAGCTGCATATCGTAGTATTCGGAATTGCGGATTTTTTGTTTCTTCAAGGGTTTCTTCTTGTTTGCCAAAGTCAGGTACTTTCCTCCTTGTATGGGGGATTTCGCTTTTCTTAGTCATACTCGAACCTTTGTGTCTGTATAGTTTTCAATTTATTGATTGCTGACGACTAATGGCCATCCCTCCACCGTGTTTCCACGGCTTCAACGGTACTGTGCCATCTCTCTCAGCTGGATAAAGGATTGTTATACGCAATGCGCTTTCCAATCCAACACCTCATAGCCTGTAACTGGCTCCGTGTTCCAGCCTTTCCACGTTCCAATATTCCTATCTGTACATATCTGCCCTTAGGTGTCCCTCTGAGCCTGTATACTGGGCGGTGCCTGTAACACCGCAAGGACTTTCATAGTAAAAATTCTTACTCATCCTCACATACTTCCGTAATCGGAAAGGAGCATTTCTGCTCCTGCGCCTTTTAGACCCGTACATTCGGGATTTCGTCAGTCATCCATGACATTCTGACCATAGGCAGTTTATAGACCTCCGGCGTATCATGCACATATCCCACCTCTGGGACACTTTCCACGGCATAATCCGTTTGGGTGCATTTCCGCCGACTTTAGCGAGCGTTATACCGCAATCCTTGTTACAGAGGACTGCCGCATATCGCAGTTTATAAGGTAGGCGTTTCAGGGCGTTACCCCATCATTCCACCTATCAGAATATTAGTTCTCCAAGTCTTTTCAGGGACTCCTTTCCAGTTCCCGATTCTATTGTTAGCTGACTTGTGCGTAACCTTTTCAGTTACGAACGTGTCGCACTTTTCCCTGCCCCCACTTCGTGCGCCAGCAGCGTATTGCCGCCGTACAGGATGTGTGCAACGGCGTTCCGCTGATGCTCGCGAAGCTGAATATCCGGAGTCATGCCGCCGAAGGTGATGTGTTGCCCGTCGTACTCACGGGGACGGGTGGCGTTGAACAGCTCGTTATACTGCGCCACCAGCGTTTCGCGCCGGTTCGGGTCTTTCCAAATCCACTCACGGAACACCGCCTTGATGGCCTGCTGCTTCTGCTGCGCCAGCGTCGTTTCCTTCTGGTTGAGGACGCGCCGCTCCTTTCCATCCGGGCCAGTGACCATATCATAGATGCGGACATCCCGCAGATTCAGCGTGTCCTCCAAAATCCGATAGGCGTTTGCCCGCCTTGTACCATACGTCACATACGCGGTCACGCTGCTCTCGGATACCGCAGATTTCCCCGAAATGTTCCATTCCGCCGTATATTCAGAGTAGTTCACATGAATCACCCGATGCAGATACATCGGCGGCGCGAAGGTTTCGAGCATGAAGTCCTGAATCACCGACTTGTCCAGCCACGTTGCCCCCAGCCGCACGTCGATTTCGGAAGCATCCAAATCCTTGGGCTGTGCGGCTTTCAGGGCAGTTACATTGGGAAGATACAGGGGATTTTGCACTGCTGCCTGCATTGCCTCCCGCAGTTTCTGCCGCACATTGCCCGACAGATATTCGTCGGCGGTCACATAGATGTCTTGATTCGGAACCGGGAAAATAACGCCGTTCAATTCCTTGTTCAGCTGTTCCGGCTCAATGCCCGTCAGCTGCGCCATGTAGGGCAGGTCAACCCGCGCTTTCTCCGCAATGGAGACTGCCAGCGCTTCCGCCGCTGTATCGACGTGCGTAATGGTCGTCTGCTGGCGAATTGTCCGCTTGGTGAACATATCCGCCTTGCGTGCCAATCCGCCCTGCTCATTGAGGACTTCCAGCGAGCAGAGCAGATAATAGGAAGAATCGCTCGAAAACGCGTTGGCATTGCTGCGGGCGTTGATGAGCCCGTACTTTGCCGTAAACGCATCGTACTGCTGATTCAGCCGTGCCTGTATCGGCGCAGGGCGGCATCATCCGCATTGTCCAGCTGCGCCTGAATGAGGTCGTTCACCTGCTGCCGGAGGTCAATCATACCGCGGATGCGCTCCAGTGCAGGCAAGGGCAATTTCTGCCTGACCATAGCAGAGTTGGTGCGGTAATATACCTCGCCATCCACCATTGTGAAGGCGTAATTTTTCACATTGGGGTCAGCTGGAATCGTGTCTGCCGCCGCTTCACCTTCCAGCTCATTCGGCAGTTCTGCTGCCTGATATTCGCCGCGGATATGCTGCACCGCCTCGGTCAGCTGCTCGGAAAGCACTGCCCCTTCCAGCGGAATGCACGCGGTTTCATTCTCGTTGCCGTAAAGATTGGGTTCACGCACCATTGTCCCCAGCATCATTTCAGGATGCGCTGCGAAATACCTGTTGACCGGAATGCCGTCTGCCGTCTGTCCCAGATGCACCCAATCGGGTTCGACTGTCAGCGGGCGCTCGCGTTTCTGCAAAAAGAGGATGTCCGACGTGACTTCCGTACCGGCATTCGCCTTGAACGCTGTGTTCGGCAGCCGAATCGCGCCTAACAGCTCGGCACGCTCTGCAATGTACCGGCGCACTGCCGGATTCTGCTTGTCCATCGTCCCCTTGGAAGTGATGTAGGCAATTACGCCGCCGGGACGCACCTGTTCCAGCGTTTTCGATAGCGATAGGTAAGGTCTGAGCGGTGCGTCAGCACCGCTTTCCACCTTTTCCCCCGCTCCACACCGTGCGTGCGACTTTCACCGCACACGGCGTTCCACCGTTTATGATTCGGTATTAACTAAAGTAAACTTACAATGTTCGAGCAGTAAAGAAACTCATTTTAATATTAGATAGCTTGCAAATTTGCCAGTTGGCGTAGCTTGTTCAGCTTTGCCTTCTGTTTGTAGGTGAGTTGCAGTTGTGAAAGGTAAGCTTTGATTGTTGTTTCTTTTGTTGCGTGTAGCAATCGGTGTATATCCTTGTGCAAAATAATCAAGTTTTCGTATCTATCATTTCCACCTTGACTGACAGGCTTTTTGTGGTGAATGAATTTCATGCAACGCCAGTATTTGTCCTGTTATTGCACATTTTCCGTATTGTGCCACATAGAGAGAAATTCGGTTATCCATATACTCAACACTTCTACCAACTTCCTTTGTTCTCATAAGTAGGAGCATAGTATTGGTGTCTATGCCAAGATTTTTATGAATTTTCTGTCTACCCTCTGGGGTGTATTTACACACCGATTTTTTCTTCCACATGGGATTCTTGTGCTTGATATATCCCACAGGAACCAAAGGCTTTCCGCTGTAAAAACGGATTTGTTTGCTTTTTCCGTATTTCTTTTCAATGAACGAAAACCCTTTGTAATCTCCCTTTGTGGAAAGTGCCTTTCGCTTTAATTGGCTTAATTTCACAACATCAACTTCTCGTCCCATGTCTGCAAAATCCGAACTTACACAGGTCGCAATCTGAAAATAGTTGTGCATACCCATAATCATAGCGTTGTACTCATTGATGAGGGTTACTCGTTCCTCATCGTTTTTGGGATGTGCTATCTTTTTGATTTGACCTTTCAGCTTGTCCGTTTCTCGCCTTTTTGCCTTATCACAGATATGTGATTTGACAACATAGGACGCACCTTTTTTCATAAGAGTGAGTTTAAAACCCAGAAATTCCGAATAGCCCTTTTTCAAATTTACGATTTTAGATTTTTCTTCACTTACTTCTAACTTCAAACGGTCATGAAGCCACGCTTTTGTTGCTTCATACGCTCTTTTTGCGTCCTTTCGGTTTGAGCAGAATATCTTAAAATCGTCTGCATACCTAACCATGTGCATTTCTTTAGACCAGACTTGCGGAATGCGTCATAGGCTCGACCTCTGTGAGTAGCACCTGTTTTTGTGATATGGTCACGAATATTGTGAGCAGGTTGCTTTTCCCACTGGCTCGCTATCCACCAATCCAATTCATTCAGAACAATATTAGAAAGAAGTGGTGATAGGATTCCACCTTGCGGTGTTCCTTTTTGCGGATAAATTGTTTCTCCATTGGGTAAAACAATCGGAGCCTTCAGCATTTCTTTTATTACACATAGCAATTTCTTATCCTGTATCCCCATATTCCACATCTGTTTCATCAGCTTGCTGTGACTGACATTATCAAAGAAGCCTTTAATATCAATGTCCACAACATAGTGCAGGTGTGATTTTTGCATAAACGCATAGGCTTGTGCGATAGCGTGTTCTGCCGACCTGTTAGGTCGAAATCCGTTACTTCTGTCACTAAATTTAGCTTCACAGATAGGTTCAAGAATTTGGAGAATACATTGTTGGACTATCCTATCCCATATTGCAGGGATACCCAGCGGTCTTAACTTTCCGTTGGGCTTTGGAATTTCAACTCTCCTAACTGCTTTGGGTTTATACCATTGGAGTTTCTTTCTCACAATTTCAACAAACCTCGTTTCGGGTATCTTTTCAATATCCTTAATCGTCAGTTTGTCTACTCCGCTTGTATTGCTTCCAGAATTGCGTTTAATGTTACGATATGCAAGGCGAATATTTTCCTCGCTCTCGATAAGCGGCATAAGATTATTGAAAATCTTTCTTCGTCCACTATCCGCATACAACATATCAAGCGTATCTTGCAGGTCGTAATACTCCAAATAGCGTAGTTTTGAGTTCTTTTTCTGCTTCGTAGTTGTCACAGGCATCTCCTCCTTTCGGATTTGATTTTCTTTGTCATACTCGAAGCTGTGAATGTTTACTTTGTTATTATTTGAAAATCATAAACGGCTAATGGCTGTTCCTCCGTTTACATTACAGAAACATCAACGGTCGTGCCATCGCTCTCACAGAAAACTCACGCAGTTATGATTTCCTGCGTTTACTAACCATTGGTTAGCTTTTCTGCTTTCCTCGTTCCAACAATTCTATCTATACATATATCCGTAGGTGTCCTCTCTAAGCCTGTATGCTTGATACCGCCTGTAACGGCATAGGGAATTTCATATCTTCGATTTTTACTTTTCCCCACATACTATCCGTTTGGATAACTGCACATTTCTATACAGCCTACTTATAGACCCTTACATTCGAGGATTCGTCAGACTTTTTACGGTCATTCTCACCATAGATATTTTGTAGACCTCCGGCATATAGGCTACACCATCCACCGCTGGACAGCTTTCGTTGCGGTGTTCACACAGCCGCAAGACGGTAGCTCTCTGCCGACTTCACCGAGCTTCTGAACATCTGCCTTTTGAGCAGAGCCAGTCGGAGTATTAAGGATGGCGTTTCAGGGCGTTACCCCATCATTCCACCAATCGAATTGTTAGTTTGCAAATATTCTGGTTCACCTGCCTTTCAAAATATGCACCTAAGCTTTTCACTTAGGAACGAGTCGCACCAAAAAAGTAATCGTGAATCAGAAAATTGTGGCGGGCAAAGTCTTTGTCCTGCACCTGATACGCCCCAAACGGCACATTGCCGATGGCAAGGTCAAAGAAATCCCTGCGGTCAGTCGTTTCAAAGCCTGCAATGGTGATGTGCGCCTTGGGATACAGCTGCTGGGCAATGCGTCCCGTGATGCTGTCCAGCTCCACCCCGTACAGGCGGCTTTCCTTCATGCTGTCCGGCAGCATCCCGAAGAAATTGCCCACGCCGCAGCTGGGTTCCAGCACGTTGCCCGACCGAAATCCCAGCTGTTCCACCGCCGCATAAATGGCACGGATGACAAGCGGGCTGGTGTAATGCGCGTTCAGGGTGGATGCACGGGCAGCTTCGTATTCTTCCTGTGTCAGCAGGGATTTCAGCTCTGCAAATTCGCTCCGCCATGTTTGGCTTATTTTCATCGAACGCATCAGCCAAACCGCCCCAGCCCACATAGCGGGAGAGGATTTCCTGCTGCTCCGGGCTGGCCTGTAAGCCCTCAAACTCCAGCTCTTGCAGGAGGTGGATCGCCGCCATATTTGCCCGAAACTTTGCTTTTGCGCCGCCGACGCCGAGGGCATCATCGGTGATGTGGAAATTCTGCGCGTCGCGGTGGCTTGCCGCCTTGAAGTCAGCGTAAGCGGCCTGCTCCGCAGCGGCAACGCTGGGAAAGCCCTGCCACTCGCCGTCAACGGGGATAGATACCGCAGGGCGGTGTGCGGGAGGCTCGTCGATCTCGGCCTGTGAGATGGCATCATCAGAATCAGGCACAAACTCGCCCATTTCCGAAAGCGCCGCGCGTCCTTCCTGCTCCAGAATCAGAGCTTCTTCCTCGCTCATGGCAGGCGGTTCAGGCTTGGCGGGTTCCGCAGAGGGCGGGTCATGCTCCGGTTCCGGGATGTGCAGCGTTTTGATTTCTATGTCGTAGGGCAAGTGTGTTTTCTCGGCGGGATAGAACGCGACGGGTTTGGCGATGGGCTGCGGCTGCTCCTGTTCCTGTTCTTCAACAAACGAGCGTACAAACGCAATGTGTTCAGCGCGGAAGATGGGAAAGCCCTGCCTGTTTTGAAAAGTCACATCGCGCAGAGATACTTCATCTGCGCCGAAATTCACGCTGTCAATGACAAACTTCCGTCCGTCAATCTCCAGCTCCATGCCAATGGGGATATACTCCTTGGCATCGGCCTCGTTGATAACATCATAGCCGTCGGTTTCATTTGGCTGTGCAAACACGAAGCTGTGTCCATGCTCCAGCAGCCGCTTTGCGCCGCTTGCCCATTGTCCAAAATCATAGCCGGTCACAGCGGTTTCGCCCATACCGGGAATATCGCGTTGCAGCAGGCGGCGATTCAAAGCGCTGGCGGCTCGTTCTGCATCCGCGCCATAAAAAAGCAGCCGTTCTCCGACGCGGACACCGATGAGCTTTTCGGGATGCTCTGCACGAAGCGCCTGATATGCCGAAATATTCGGCGCAAGCTCACGACCCTGATCTGCAATTCGTGTGAGGACAGCAGAAACCGGTTCGGTTCTGTGTTCCGGATCGTGATTGCTCTCGCTGGAGGATGAAACGACGCTGAGATGCGCGACAGTTTCATCTGCGGAATCAACATTATAGAGCTTACCATCAATTTCCACGCGCTGCCCCATAAGGTTTTGAACCGCTTGCGGCGTCTCCGGGGTTGGCTGTTCTGTGTGCTGCGCCGCAATGACGCGCTGCGGCTCCGGTTCAGAAACCTCGAAATATCTGGTGTCGAGGTAGCGTTCAAAGGAATTGCGGTCGATGCTGACAGGTTCCTGTCCGGGTGCGTTCGGTAACGTGTGCCAGACGTGATCTTCATCTACACGCGCGATAGCGCCGACTGCTGCTATGTGGTCTAACTCTATGGATGAAATGCGATCTCCAATATGATAAGTATAGCCAAGCGGTGTTGTAAACGCCGGAGGGGATAGCTCAATTCCCATATCCCGTTTGATGCCATCCAAGTAAGCAATGGCGTTATTCTGTTCTGCAAAGCGGAGCGTTTGTTCCCCATCTCCGCAGAACCGTTCCAACACCTCATCCCAAATGCCGGTAATTCCGCCCTCGCCGGGATGCAGACGAATGGAGTATCGGTCAGGTGAAAATAACCGCAGTCGCTCATTCTCATCGTAAAATTTATTCTCGCGGATGAGCTGTGCCAACCGCCGCTGTACCTGCGCCCATGTGAGAGTCACCGGCTCGGCGTTTCCTACATGGATATACATGGGAGTTTTGCTATCTTCCCAGCCATATTTGCAGCCAGCCATGCGGCGGTGCTGCGTTCTCGCCCATGCGCCTGCATATATAGTGCGACTTCCTGCTTGCCCTTTAGGTTGTTGTGCCAATCCAGAAGCGCGTTGTCAATGTCCTCCTGTGTGATCTGATAGGGAGAGGGCGTGACCGTCGCTGCCAGCGTGGGATACAGTTCCTCCAAAAGCTCCTGATGCAGCCGGTTATGGAACGCGGGCATATCAAAGTACAGGCGGACAAGCTGGAGATCATCAGATGCCGTGACAATACGACGGATAGCGTCCGCGCCCTCCAGATAAGCGTTCTGGCGGTCTGAATTGCGGCAGGCATTGACAAAAGCCGTATCTTTGGAAAGCGCGTTGCCAACGGTCAGCTTGTACCCGTCAAACAGCTCCCGTACCGTGGGCTGCGGCGCGTCGGCGGCAGGATCGCGGAACACCCTCGTGCCGTCCGCGCCGAACTCTGCTTCATAGGCATTGATGGCCTGTTCTGCCTCGTGGTCGATGGACGGAAGCGTATATGCCGTGTGTTCATGGCTGGAATCGCCAATGCGCGAAATTGTTACATCATGCTTTTCCCACGCAGCTTTTCAACGTATTTCTCCAAATCCTTTGCAGGAAGCCGCACATGGTAACACGGCCTACTCCCTCCAAATTGCGGCGCGTCAGCTCAAGGCTGAGATCATCTGCAACTGCCCGCGCATCCTCGCCATACAGCTCGAAGAAGTCCCCAACCTGATACAGCACAATTTCATCGGGGTGCGCCGCCTTTACGTCGTTATAGTCGTTATAAACCGCGTTCCGCATGGCGTCCTGCGCCATTTCCTTGTCATAGGCTGCCTGCTCATCCGGCGTAAGGTAGCGATTCAACCGAACCAGCTCCGAGATGCGCGAAGCGACCTTGTTCCAATTCATCTGAATGTCTGCACAGCCGTTCTTTTTTCAGCACAATGCCTTTGCTGCCGTGATCTTCATAGCTGCCGCTTTCTCTGGATACAGCATGGGTGCGTCCTCCGATGCCGTATTCCTTTTTCAGAAAATCAGCACTCTCTTTTGGCGTGTGCGGAGTCTGGAAAAACGCATAGATGCGGGTCTTTCCACCCTCAAAGCTGCTCCCGATTTGCAAGAGAAGCCGCAATTTCATCTTCGGTGATAAACCTGCCGGTTTCTGGAATAGCCTCCATATCGGAGCGGAATTCCTTTCGCGGAAGGGACAAATCTTCCAAACGTGTGAGAAGTGCCTGCGACTTGTGGTAATGGAAGCGCAGCAGCGCACGGTTTTCGCGGTAAGCGTCCATGAATACCTTGTATTCCGACAGGAGCCTATCCCGGAACGCCGGATTCAGCAGATCGTCCGTCAGACGCTCCGTTTCCTCTGGAAAGCTGGTGCTATGGATATTGCCCAAGCAGGACAGATACCCCAGCGATTTTGCTTCATCCGAGAAATCGTGATAAAGATTCCAGACATCCACAGCAATACCCAGCCGCTCATAGCGCGGGGCTTCCGTGACCTCAAGATTGGTGGCAAATGCGCCGCCGTCCAGAAGCTCCTCAATACGCTCCGCCGCATCTGCCCAGCCTATCACTTGGGCAGAACGAAGATAGCGAGAGGTATCTCCGGTTGCAATATGGATACCATCGTCCCCGTACCATGCGGAAAGCCTGCCGTTATCCGTAATCAGGCCGTTGCCGCCGTAGTAAAGAGCTTTCAGAAATGCCGCGCGATCCTCTAAAGGTTTTTGCTTGGAGAATTCCGCAGCAATTTTCATCCGCGCTGCATCCGCATTACCGCCCGCGCGCAGGATGTGGTCAATATCATCCTGAGAAATGAACATAGAAAAAGCGGAGGGTGTTACACTCTCCGCTTCTGCGATGGATTGAATTTGTTCTGCCTCTGAGGGGAAGAAGGACATCTGCGCCCCAGCAGGGGCATCGAACATGGTTAGCTGAACACCAACTCCGTGAGGATCGTTTCCTCGGCCTGCGCTTTCAGCGTGTTCATCAGCCCTACCCACTTCATCGGGTCGCTGGCTTTCAGCGATTCCGTCACGCCCGCCGACTTCATCAGCTCCGGCATCATCTGTTCCAGCCGGTTGTTCGCTGCCTCGTCGATCTCCCGCAGATGGGGGTACAGCTTCTCGGACAGCAGCAGGCTGTTCCACAGCACCGGACGATGCTCCTTCAGGTAATCCTTCCGCATCCTGCCGTACTTGCCCAGCGGGGCTTGCGGCTGCTCGGTCAGGCTCAGGTCGGGAATCAGATAATCCCCGCTGCGGGTGTAGGTCAGTTCGCTCATGGCTTTCGCTCCTTTCCGCGATTTTCTCGCGCTCATAATTCTTGATGGTGACTTCGATCTGCCGCAGCACCAGCTCGCTGGACTGGCTGATGGCCGTTCCAAGAGCGGCGACGGTCTGCGGGGTGTTGAAATCAAAGACATTCAGAAAATCCTCATGCTCGAAGTAATCTCCCGGCTGCATCCCGCAGCGGGACAACAACGCATAGGTGGTGCTGACAACGGCGGCGTTCCGAAAAGCGGCTCCGATGTTGAACTCATCATAGTCCTCCAAAAAGGAACCGTCAACGATGCCGACAATATCGCGCCAGTTGTCGTGCCAGTATTCATCTACAAGCTGCGCCGCCACACGCTCCATCTGATCGGCAAGTCCGTTTTCACCGGAAACGTCGAAGCGCTGTTCCAGCGCCGCAGATACCACCTCACGATGCTCCTGCCGGTATTCCCAAAGATAAGGGCGGCGAGAGTTCTCGCCGCCGCTGGTATCGGAAACATCGAATACATATCGGAGTTTGGGTTGGTCGCTGCTGGTATCCACAAGGGCGATGCCCTTGCTGCCTCGCCGCACATAGCGGCGCATCTGCTTATTCCAAAGGTCGTATTCCGCGCAGGCCGTGGCTTCCGGGCGCTGGGCGAAAATCATGAGCTGTTCGTTGTAGGGGTACTTATACAGCCTTGCGGCGGTGGTCAGAAATGCCGTCCACTTCTGGTAGCTTCCCGTGATCTGCTCCGCCGTGCGGTCTGCCATCTGCGCATAGAGCTGTACTTTACTCGGCATCCATATCCTCCTTTTCAAAATCGGGGAACAGGTCGAGCGCGTCATATTCCGCGTCGCTCATCCTGCGCAGCTTTGCGATGGCGCTGTCCGTCAGCTCCCGCAGCTCCGTTTCATCCGCAGCGAGGTAGCCGCGCATTTCCTCCAGCGCCGCGATCAAGCCCGTGCGGGTGCCGGTGTTGTAGAGGCTCATAAGCTGGCGTTCTTCAAAGGTGATGTTCATATCAAAGCTCCTTTTCCGCGCTCTTTTTGGGCGCTGTTTTGTGTGGACGTTCTTGGGCCGGTTGGCTTTGAGCTGCTCCAGCACAGATTTCTTCTTTTCCCGGTGTGCCGCCTCTGCCAAATCCATCAAGGAGATGGACATACCGGCCTTGACCTGTGCTTCAAGGTCGGCGACGGTGGGCTGTTTGGGGCCGTTGTTGATAATGCCGTCGATCATGCCGTAATCATCCTCCATCGACATTTCGGCGGCTTTCAGGTAATTCTCCGGTTTCTGAAAGGCGGGCAGCTCCTGAAATCCCATGCTGTCACAGTAGTGATAGGATACCTTGCCGTCCTGTTTCAGCGCAACGATGTCGCTGACGGAGAGGCTGTGTCCCACAAAATCGCCGGGGCGCTCGTCGTTGAAAATGTAGTAGAAGTTTTCAAGGATTCTGCCGGTATCATCGTCCGGGTACACCTCACGGGTATAGATGGCTTCATAGTTGGCCGGGTCAGGCGGCGCGGCCAAACTGCCGAGATTGGCAAAACGCAGCTCGACCGGCGCATCCCGGCGTAGCTGGTAGATCGCCATAGAATCGGTGGGACTGTTCAAAAAGCGCTGCTCCACATCGCGGGGCGGAATATGGCCTTTGACCGCATCCCAATCCGGTCTTGTGATCCCGAACATTCCGTCGTGCTTGATGATGTCTCGGCTTCAAAGACCATTTCCTCGGCGTTGTCGGGATAGAGCATATAAACCGTGATGTCATGTTCCAGCAGCTCCAGCGCCCGGTCTTTGGAAAGCGGGAGCATATCGCCGTCCAGATACCCATAGCTGCGCATATCGTCCACCGTCAGCGTGGGGTCGGGCATCGGGGTGGCCTGTTCCAGCTCTGGCGAAGTTGGAAGTGTGCCTGCGGCACGAGAACCGGCCTCCTCGTGAACAACCTGATTGTCGTCCGATGACAATTCGAGTGAGTACAAAATCCCTGCAAACTTGTTTGACAAAACTTCAAACGGCACGGTCTTATCATAGCCATGTGTTTCGCAGATACGAATCGCAGCCGCCAAAAGAAAGTTTACATCATCGTCATGTACTGTTCCGCTTTCCAGAAGGTGTAGAGTGTCCTTGTCGTAAAGTTCATAGGCATATTTTGCACCATCTTCTGTTATGCGAAGATGCTTGCTCCCACCATCAACCGCATACCAACGCTCATTAGCGTCGAGTTCCTTTAAGGAAGTGTGACTTTTCTGAAATGCCTCAACTTCCAACAGCAGCTCATTCGCTCTGTGCGCGTATTCATCGCTCTGCTCAAGTGTTTCGGACAGGAAGCCTTTTATCTCATCTGCTCCTGTCAACAGATCTTCGTAGAAATGCTGGAGGCAATCTTCCTGACTTGCAAATTCGCTGAGAAAGGCAGGGCCATTCGCATCGAGATACAGCTCTGAAATGCTTTTTGCCAAGTCAGCCGCAGACATATTGCTGTTCTCTTTTAATTGGCTTTCCGCTTGCTCGGATTTCTCCACAGAAATGCCGCGCTCCTTGCAAATCTCCGCAAAGTGCCGGTCAATGTCCGTAATCAGCTCGGAGGCCGTCTTGTTGATGGTTTCCAGACTGGCGCGAAGCTCTTTCAGCTCCTTGCCCTTTGACCATGTGGCGATATAGCCGAAGCTGTTTTCTCCCGTTTCAATACCGTAATACTGGCAGACCGCATAGGAGATGCTTTCGGCCTCGACCTCCTCGGTGTTGCGGCTCTTTTCTCCGGGGACAAGGATCGTCTCACCATCGTCCGCAAGCTCCGTCATGTGTTCATAGTCGTGGAGCTTGGCATGGGCGATCTCATGGACGGCGGCGCATACCGTCTGCACCTCACTCATACCGGCGCGGATGGTGATGCTCTGCGCCTTAATGCTGAAAAATCCGTCCGTATCCCGCGCAACGGGCTTTATCTCCATCGGAACGGGAGAAGCGCGGCGCAGCGCCTCCATGAAAACCTCATACTGCTGCACATTGCCGCTCAGATCAGCGGCAAGCTGGGGCAAGGGCTTTCCCGCAGTCTGCGACACATCAAAGACGGATACCACCTTGAACATAGGGATTCGGATTTCCTTTTCCTCAATGATGGCCTTGCCGTCCGCATCCAGCACCGGCGCATTGGTTTCCGGGTCGGTCTTGATTTCCTCGACCTTTTTCTTATAGGGAGTGGGAGCGATGATGCGGATACCTTTTTCGCCTTTCAGGACGTTCCTGCCGAACTGATTGCGCCACTTGTTGAAGCCCGCCACATGGGTGGCGTCGGGGCGCTGCATATAGATGAGCATGGTATTATTGACCGAGTAGCGGTGAAAACGGCTCATCGTGGAGAGATACTGCCGGTACTTATCGCTCTCAAACAGCTCCTTGATGCCGTTTTCGATGCTGTCAACGATCTCCCGCATCCGGTCTTTGTTGGTTTGCTTTTCAGCCATGATAATCTCCTTTCAGAAAAAATAGCGCCCCTGCGCAGAAGAAAACACATCCTGCACAGGGGCAATTCTCCGCAGATAGACGTTGTTTCCGAGCTTGCGGATAGAATGACGCAGCCCCTTGTGATTCCGCATGGAAAAAGCCTTGCTGCACGGGGCTTTTACGCCCTCTATTTGCGGAGGTTCCAGTATTGTTCACGCTTCCGTTTGGCGTCCTGCTTTCGGCGCTCCTGCTTGGCGCAGGCAGGGCAATATTTGGCGCGATTGGAGGAAGAATAGACCGGCTTACCGCAAACGGCGCAGCACTTTCCCGGCCTTTCCCGCATCACGTCGGCCAGCAGCTCATGGTCGGCGGGAAGCACCGCGTTTCGGAACCAGTTGCACAGCAGCGAGTAGGAAATACCCTGTACGCAGGCGCAAGGCTCTCCATCATCCAGAGCAAGGCAGTTGCCGTGATCGTAGTTACAGCAGAGCTTCCGAATGAGCTTCTTGGCGCGGCGGAGCTGCTTGTGATCCATACGCGGCGCATCAGCCATTGTCGAACACCATCTTATAGCCCGTGCGCTGTCCATCGTCCTCCAGAAGAACGCTGGCATCATAGGTTTTCCCGGTCTTTTCGGAGTAGCAGCCTTTCAGCGGGGCGCGGCCATTTTTCAAAAGCGCAGCGGCAAGGGATTTTGTCAGCACCTTTTTCTTGGCGGTGAAAAAGCGGCTGTTTTTCCAGAGAACAAAGGAACAGGCACGGTTCTCGCAGAAAAAGCCTTTCGGTGATTCCGTCACCTCGGCTCCGCAGCGGGGACACCTGCCGACTACCTCACGCCCGGAGGGGAACAGGACTTCCGTACCGGGGATGGGCTTGTAGGTCTGCACCAGCTCATGTAGCATGGCGGCGATCCCATCCATGAAGCTGTCCGGGGCGATTTCGCCGCGCTCGATCTCTTTCAGGCGGTGCTCCCATTCAGCGGTGAGCTGCGGAGACTGGAGCTGTTCGGGCAGAACGGTGATAAGCGCCGTGCCGGTGGAGGTGGGCAGCAGATTTGTGATCTTCTTGGACTTCCTGCGCTCCACAAAACCGGAGGACACCAGCTTTTCAATGATACCGGAACGGGTCGCCGGGGTGCCAATGCCCTTGCGCTCGGCATCATCTGGCATATCCTCCTTGCCCGCGTTCTCCATCGCAGCCAGCAGCGTATCCTCGGTGAAATGCTTGGGCGGCGTGGTTTTTCCGGTCTTGACCGATGCGGCAGATACGGAAAGCGTCTGATTCTCCGTTACCACCGGCAGCGCGGGCGCTGCCTCTGTCTGCTCCTGCTCATAGCGCTTCCAGCCGGGAGCAAGGACGGTTTTGCCCTTGGCGGTGAAGCTCTGACCGGCACAGTCCACCGTAATGACCGTTTCTGCGTAGCGATGTGGTTCATCCACCGCACGAAGCAAGCCCCTTGCTGCCAGCTTCAGCACCTCGCGTTCGCCCAGCGGCAGAGAGGCCATATCTACCTTTTCCGCGCTGATGGTGGGAACAATGGCGTGGTGATCGGTGACTTTTTTTGCTGCTGCACACCTGCTTGGCGCAGATGGTCGGCGGCTTCTCCATGCCGCAGACAGCGGCAGCGGCGGCGACAAGGCCGGGGACGCTGCCCTCCATATCGTCGGTCAGATAGCGGCTGTCGGTGCGCGGGTAGGTACAGAGCTTCTTTTCATAGAGCGCTTGGAGATAGTCGAGGGTCTGCTGGGAGGTGTAGCCGAGAACGCGGTTGGCGTCGCGCTGGAGGGAGGTCAAATCGTAGAGCGCAGGCGCTTTCTCAGACTTTTCCTTGCGCTCCACGCTTTTGACGGTTACTGTCTTGCCCTTGCAGGCGTTAGCGATGGCATCGGCATCCTTTCTGTCTTTCATTCGGTCTGTCGCGGCGGGAAAGCCGCAATCAAGCTGGACGGTGTAGAACGGCTCTGCCACAAATGCGGAGATATCCGCCTCACGCTGTACCAGCAGCGCCAGCGTGGGCGACATGACGCGCCCGATGTTCAATGTGCGTCCATACGTCAGGAGAAATACCGCGTGGCGTTGATACCAACCAGCCAATCAGCCTTGGCGCGGCACAGGGCAGATTGATGCAGGCCGTCATAGTCGCGCCCAGACTTAAGCTGCTGGAAGCCGCTGCGGATGGCATCATCCTCCATTGAGGAAATCCAAAGCCGCAGAATCGGCTTGGAGCATCCCGCAAGGCAGTAAACCGTGCGGAAGATCAGCTCACCCTCGCGCCCAGCGTCGCAGGCGTTGACCACCTCTGCCACATCCTCCCGGCGCATCAGTTCCCGAAGAACATCAAACTGCTTTTGCTTATCGGAGCGGATGATGAAGCGGAACGAGGTAGGAATGATGGGCAGCGCCGCCAGCGTCCATTTGGCATCATCGGCATTGTAAACGGCGGCGTCGGCCAGCTCTGCCAGATGCCCGAAGCACCACGACACGATGTACCCGCCGCCCTCCAGATACCCGTCATGCCGTGATTTAGCACCCAGCACGGCGGCGATGCTCTGCGCCACGGATGGTTTTTCGGCGATCACAAGGCGCATGGTGCAGCCTCCATTCTCTTTACGTCACGGTAGCAGGGGCGAACGCAGCTCTGTCCGAAGCGCTTGCAGCCGTAGCAGAAGTGTTCCTTGGCAGCGTCGGGAGGGCTGTCCTCCCGCGCTGCTTTCGGCTTCTGCATCATCAGGCACCCAAGCCAGCCGTTCTTCCAGTTTATCCTGCGCCGCCCGTGCTTATCGCGATGGTTCGCCGTGTATTAATCTCCAGGTGCGGAGACCCCGCACCTCGAAGCGTGATTTTTTCCCTTGCGCTTGTTAACCGTGGTGCAGTGACTGGATACATGTTGGATTTCGGGGTGGAAATATGTCCTTGAAGGGTTGGGCAAAGCGGGCGGAACAGTCGATGATGCCCAAAACCACCTTTATTGTATTCGATGAATCTGCAAATACCGTTAAACCTTCGTTGCTGAATATTTCGCCTACTGTTATTTCACTTCCTGTATTATTTTCAAATGTCCATTCATGAACACCATCTATAACATTCTTTTACTATATTAGCAGAATATTCAAATCTTCTGCCAGTACAGCTTCGCTGTCTGCTGTAACAGCTTTGAAGTTTCTAATGTTCCTGTTCCGCCTTCTACATTCAAAACTGCTTTATGGCTAACAGGTTCAGGTTTTGGCGTTGCTGTCGCAGCAGCTTCACCGAATTGTGCATTTACTATTGTGTCTGACGCAGGCATTTCAAAGGTGTAATAACCCGGATTTCCTGATACTTCTGTAACTGTCGTCTCAGGAGATGTAAACACCTTTTATACTTTCTGCTGCAAATTCTGCAACCGCTTTAACCGTTACTTTATCTCCTGCCTTTTAATCCATCAAGACTGTCAACCAAATCTTCTGTTTCTGCAGAAGAAACTTCTGCTGCCGCTGCTGATGCTAACGGTTCATATGAATATCCATACAGTGTGCCTGTTGTTCCTCTAGCCCACAGCAAATATTCACTGCCTGCACTCAAATCAAAGGTCTGTGTTCCAAATGCGTAGGTCTTTTTCATCATTTATTTCAGGCATTTCCATAACGCCGCTTACCTGGCTATATGAACCGTTATCGTTCTGTGAAAGCTTAATATCCTTACCATCGCCTGCGCTCATAACGTCAGGATCGCCGTTTGTTACCTGTCTTCTATAATAGATTGTAAACTTTCCGTCTTTTTAGGCGCTATTATCAGCGCAGTGCTTCCGCTTTGCTCCTGTAAAGGATCTGAAGGATTTGCCGCCAAAACGGACTTTGCATATTATGAGTAAACGGTTTTCCGCCTATCATTTTGGTAGCGGGCTCGTTATTTTCAGTATATTCAACTATTGTTGTTCCAAAAGTTCCGGTAACACTGATATTATCATCATTGGTATATACCGAACCTGCCGCAGACGGCGTATCAACTTTAACTGCAAAATCTGTTGCTCCCGTCACAGGGGTTTCAGGCGTTGCTGTAGCCGGCGCGTCTGTTGGCTCTGTTGGTTCCACAATTTTGTAGGTTTAGAAGGTTCTACTGTTGGTTTTGAAGGCTCTGCCTGTTTAACTATCTTCAAAGTACCGCCTGTAATACCCCTCAGCTACTTTTACTGAATAATGTAACGTCCGGATTCTGAGTTGGCATTGCTGTAGGTACAGCTTCGCTTGTTGCCGTCGGTACAGGTGCAGTTGTCAGCTGTTGGTACAGGCAAAGCTGTGAGCTGTCGGCACAGGTGCAGCCGTTGCCGATGGTACAGGTGCAGCTGTTGCCGTTGGTTTAGACGGATCAGCTGTCGGAGCCGGCGAACCTGTTACTGCCGGAGTTGAAGTCGGCTTAGTCGACTCAATATATCCGGCATAGAAGCTCATTGCTTTTGTTATCTTTGTAGTGTCAAAATTAAACGGAGAAATAGTATCCGCCTTATCTGCCTGTTCCTTTGACATATACCAGCCTACGAATTCTTTTGCCGTCCATTGTCGGATCAGCCGGTCTCTTTGGCTGCCGACAGATATGTATTTTTTTTTGTTACTGAAACTGACTTTATATAATGAAGATCCGTTATAGAACTTTACAGTTACTGTGCTTGTCGGCGAGCCGTTACTGCCGCTTCCGCTTCCGCCGTTGCCGCCTATAATTGTGTTATTCGGCTTTGTTTCATCGTTAGGATTCACAACATTATCAGTATTTGATTTAACATTTGCATTTGCGGATAAATTAACTACATTTCCCGAAATCTGTGAACCTGTAATTGTAACGTCTCCGCTTGCCTGACCGGACACTACAACACCTTTAGCAACAATACCGCTCAAAGTGACTCCGCCGGTCTTTATAATTATCAATCCGCCTACATACTCAGGGCCATATGTTCCTGCCTCTGTTATATACAGCTTTATCATATTGTCTATTATCTTTACAAACTCGGCTCTTGATATATAGTCTTTAGGACGGATTGTACCGTCTTCATAACCGCCTATATAACCTGATGATGTCATAACGCCAACATAACCGGTTGCAAAATCAGAAATATTTTTGATAGTCTGCATATTGAGTTATTCCGGCATTTGAGTTCTGCACCTGAAGTCCAAAACGCACGAGCCAGCATAGTCATAGCTTCTTCACGCGTCATATAATTATTCGGAGACATTGTTCCGTCACCGTTTCCTGTCAGAACGCCTGCCTCAACCAATCTGAGTATTGCATCTGAATACCAGTCGCTTGCCGCAACATCCGTAAATGTGTTTGTTGCCTTATTTACGTATCCTATTAAATTCTGGGTTACCTGTGCAACTTCACCACGGGTAATCGCATCGTCCGGTCTGAAATATCCGCCGTCGCCTTGTATTACGCCGTTATCTGACCACTTATTAATATAACTCTCCGCCCAGTGTCCCTGTGTATCCTGGTACTCAGCAGCCGATACGACAGTGGCCATTCCAAGCGTGGTCATAATCATAGCAATAACTAGTATTGCTGATATTCCGCTTCTTAACTTTCTCATGTTCTCTCATACCTCCCATAAATATTTTTTATTTTAGAAAAATAAGATATACAACTTGTAGTTATTGTAACATCTTTTGGTGGCAAAGTCAATATTTTATAGCAAATCACTTATAAAACATCTATAAACATACATAAATTATAAAATTCAACAAAATTTGTTATTTGATTACTTTTAAACTTAGTTTAGCTATATAAAAAATCAAAAACAAAAAACTGCGGCTTATGAATCAGCCGAATATTTCTGTTTTACATTAAATATAAAAGCCAGTTATATAATATTTTATTTATATAATAGTGAAATTTCATCTTATAATGAATCACAAAAAATCATTGTTTTCGCTTATCACTCATTTTTATTTCAGAAGTTTTCAACACAAAGCTTTTATAATATCGGCGGAATTGATGAAATTTGTTTAGTTTTAATCCGCTTAATACAGACTAAACCGTCAATAAAGTCCGTATTAATGCTTATCTGACGTAATATACTCATATAAACCGAACAGTTAAGAGTCACAGCTTTGCAATTTATATAAAAAAGCGCCTTGCCGTTTAATAAGCGGCAAGGCGTTTAAAGTTAAATTTTGATTTTCTCTCAATACAACACTATAATTTGACAGAAAACTCAAATAAAGCGATTAGCTTCTTATTTTATTTCCGAATGAAGCTGCTGAAGCGATTTAACCTCTATAACTTTTTTATTCTTTACTTCTTTTATACCGCTCGAAGCCGCTTTTTGCCGCTGCCATTGTTGTCATATATGAAATCTTTTCCTTTGATTGCGGCCTTTCTGATATAACTGTCATCATGGATACTTGTCTGACCTGCCGGAGTATTAATTATCATTTGTATTTTACCGTTAGTTATTTCATCCAGCACGTTCGGTCTTCCTTCATGGAGTTTATTAATGCGCTCAGCAGGAATCCCGGCTTCTTTTATTAGATTATAAGTTCCGCCGGTTGCGATAATTTCAAACCCTGCGTCATGGAAATCTGGGCAACAGAAACTACCTCTTTTTATCCTTATCGTTAACGCTTATAAACACTCTTCCTTCAAGCGGCAGTCTCGTTTGAGTTGCTTCCTGAGACTTGTAGAAAGCTTCTCCAAACGTTCCGGCAAGACCTAAAACCTCTCCTGTAGACCTCATTTCAGGACCTAACAAAGGATCACACTCCTGGAACATATTCCACGGGAACACTGCTTCTTTAACACCATAATGCGAAAAAACTTTCCATGTTTAAGCTCGTCCAGCGGATACGGCTTTCCGGTAAGTTCTGCCGTCATTATCTGAGTAGCTATTTTGACCATATTTATATTGCACACTTTTGATACCAGCGGAACAGTTCTGACGCTCTCGGGTTCGCCTCCAGCACATAAACACTTTTTCCGTCCTCAATAGCGTACTGCATATTCATCAGTCCGACTACGCCCATTTCCTCGGCTATCTTCTTTGTATATTCATTTATCGTCTTCACGTTTTCTTCCGGTATATTTAGAGATGGAAGTATGCAGGCTGAATCTCCTGAATGCACTCCCCGCAAGCTCAATATGTTCCATAACAGCCGGAACAAAGGCGTGTTTTCCGTCAGAAATTGCGTCCGCTTCACACTCCATAGCGTGATTTAAGAATCTGTCGATAAGTATAGGTCTGTCAGGCGTAACTCCAACAGCGGCATTCATATAACCAACCAAACTGTCAGAATCATGCAACCTCCATACCGCGTCCGCCAAGCACATAAGACGGTCTCACCATTACCGGGTATCCGATTTTTTCAGCGACCTCTAAAGCTTCATCCACATTTACAGCCATACCTGCTTCCGGCATAGGAATTTCCAGCTTGTCCATTATATTTCTGAACCTGTCCCTGTCTTCCGCTAAATCAATAACTTCAGGTGATGTTCCTAATATTTTTACGCCGTTTTTTCTCAAGCTCTGCCGCCAAGTTAAGCGGGGTCTGTCCTCCAAACTGCGCGATAACTCCTATTGGCTTCTCTTTCTTGTATATGCTGAGAACGTCTTTCCAATGTTAAAGGCTCAAAATATAGCTTATCCGACGTATCATAGTCGGTAGAAACAGTTTCAGGATTACAGTTTACTATTATAGTCTCAAAGCCCAGCTCTTTAAGGGCGAGCGCCGCATGTACACAGCAGTAATCGAATTCTATACCCTGACCTATTCTGTTCGGTCCTCCGCCGAGTATCATTATTTTTTTTTGTTCTCAGTTACTTCATTGTTATTTTCACTGTTATAAGTTGAATAATAATAGGCGCTGTCCGGCGTTCCGCTCACATGTATTTTATCCCAAGCCTCTTCAACCCCGATTTTTATTCTTTCATTTCTTATTTCATTTTCCGGTACTTCCAAAATTTTGCTTAAATACTTATCTGAAAAACCGTCCTTTTTAGCCTTTGTCAGCATTTCGAGGACGGTAATGTCCCTTTTTCCTTTAAGAGCGCTTTTCTTCATCAACAAGAACTCTTTCATCTGTTCAATAAAGTAATGTTTTATTTTAGTTAAACTCCAAAGTTCTTCAACAGTTGCTCCCTTTCTAAGCGCTTCATACATTATAAACTGGCGCTCGCTTGTTGGATATGCGAGCATTTGGAGCAGCTCTTCTTTGGTCTTATCATGAAAATCATTGGCAAATCCTAAACCGTAACGGCCTGTCTCAAGACTTCTGATAGCTTTTTGGAAAGCTTCCTTATATGTCTTTCCGATAGACATAACCTCGCCTACGGCTCTCATTTGAGTCCCGAGCTTATCCTGAACACCCTTAAACTTCTCAAATGCCCAGCGAGCAAACTTGATAACAACGTAGTCACCGTCTGGAACATATTTATCAAGAGTTCCATACTTTCCGCACGGTATATCTTTAAGAGTAAGCCCTGTGGCAAGCATAGCAGACACAAGCGCTATCGGGAAACCGGTAGCCTTTGACGCCAATGCTGAAGAACGCGACGTTCTGGGATTAATCTCAATAACAACAATTTATCGCTCACAGGGTCATGAGCAAACTGCATACGTTTGTTCCGCCTATAACTTCGATAGTTTCTACAATTTTATACGCCTGCTCCTGAAGCCGCTTTTGAACCTCTTCGGGTATAGTAAGCATTGGAGCCGAACAGAACGAATCCCCTGTATGCACGCCCAGAGGGTCAATATTTTCTATGAAACATACGGTTATCATATTGTTTTCAGAATCGCGGACTACCTCAAGTTCAAGCTCTTCCCCAGCCGAGAATAGACTCCTCAACCAAAACCTGTCCTACCAATGACGCCTGAAGACCTCTTTGACACAACAGTCTTTAACTCATCAACATTATAAACAAGACCGCCTCCGGCTCCTCCCATAGTATAAGCCGGGCGTATAACAACAGGATATCCTAACTCAGCTATAGCTAACGCTTCGTCAACTGTATAAGCAACAGCGCTTTTAGCCATTTCTATCCCCAGCGAGTCCATTGTCTTTTTAAACTCTATTCTGTCTTCGCCGCGCTCTATCGCGTCAACCTGAACGCCGCCGATAACCTCAACATTATACTTTTTTTTTCAGCACTCCGGCTTCCGCAAGTTCTGAACACAAATTCAGTCCTGACTGACCGCCAAGGTTAGGCAGCAAAGCATCCGACGCTCCTTTTCTATTATCTGTGTAATACGCTCCAAATTAAGAGGTTCTATATAAGTGACATCGGCCGTGGTCGGATCGGTCATTATTGTCGCCGGGTTTGAGTTTACCAAAACTATTTCATAACCCAAATTTTTTCAAAGCCTTGCACGCCTGAGTTCCCGAATAGTCAAATTCGCAGGCTTGTCCGATAATAATAGGCCCGGAACCTATTATCAGTACCTTATGAATATCGTCTCTTTTTTTCATCTTATTTCTCTCCTCTTTTATTATATTTTCCGAAAAACCGGCTGCCGCAAAACTCTGTACAGCAAAAAATACGCTGGAAACAGTTACTTTTTACTTTAGCAAATAGAAGATTTTTCAGTTCGTTATGGAGCGCGATAAATCAAAGCGCTTTTTTGCTCTTTATAGATTTACTTATTAGTTAATTTCAAAACTATAGAGAACAAAAAATTTCTTAACTTATATAATATACAAAATTCATCAACAAGTCAACAAAAGGACAAATTTTTTCAAAAAAATATTTATCTGCTAAAATCTCCTGTTTATGTAAATGTTATAAATTTTTATCGCCATAAATTTTTAAATTTCTTTTTACTTCCTATTATATTTGAGCTGACAACTTGAAAACAACAAAAATTTTATATTAATATCAGTAAAAACTTTCTGCATATTTCAAACTCAAACTGACCGAAGCAATTTTTTCATTTCACAAATACCTTTTTTTTCTGAGATTTAATAATTGCTTCAAGTATCGGAACGAGTTCTGAACAAATATCATAAAGCAACGCGTTCTGAGACATGCGGATTGCTCCCTCGTGGTGCGGAATCATCTCACGAATAAAGTCAGCATTGATATTATTTGTTGAGCAAGCATTTTTCATCTGAGTAAACATAGTACAGGTTATCTGACTAAAGCCTTTTGATACAAACACAAATCTAAGGGCGTATTATCTTGTTCTCCGCATTGGCAAAGTATGTTTTTCATGTTATCAATACTCTTTGTTTGTTCATCTATAATATTTAACGCTATATTCTGAAGCGGAACGCAGGTGGTATACTGCAAAAGATTTTCAGACATTTCTATTGCCGCCATATGATGAGGAATCATTTGAACAATAAAATTATGAGAAAGGCTATCCGTCAACTCCGCCTCTGTCATATTCTCAGTCATTTGTTCTAATATCTCATAAAAACGACACAAATACGCTTTTAGCAACATTGCTTAATTTCCGGTCTGCCATATTTAAACCTCCAAAAAATTAAATTTTAACTATTTACATTTTATGAGAAGATATTGATTATTGTTCCAAGCATAAAAATCTATAGACCTATTTATAATATTTACCTGTTTAATTTACAGTGCAGTTATACATTACATCTCAACAAACAGAACATGTCCAGCATTATATTTAATTGTTCAGTCGTTCTGACTTATATCACAACATATAATATAGTTTTTAGCTGATTTAATTTTTATAATCTGTCAATTGACTCTATAAGAATATTAATTTTATCTCCGTAAAAAACTATCTTTGAGGTGAATAATATGTATGAAAATTTAAATCAGCTTATTAATTTAAGTTCCAGCAGCAGGTCATATTTTTTGTCGCTCCCTGTTAATATCCAAATGAAACTCCATAATTATTCAGAACATATTCATACGGCATATGACTTACACAAATATGCAGATTTCTGCTCAAATAAATTATAAATTGTTTAATGAATTTATTGATTTAAACCCATCACTCAATGAGCCTTACTGCTGAATCCAAAGTAATCATTCTATTAATTGCTGAATAATAAAAAAACGTGTTTTACCTAACTTTTTTTTTTTCATTAAATATATTTTATATTACAGGAAATAAAAAATATTGAGTTAAACATTTGGATATTTGAAAAAAGTCTAATATGATAAATCAGAAATTTATAAAATTACAGCATTGTTTTTATCTGATCAAATATCCGTATTTAAAAACCATTATAAAAACTATGGTGAGCAAAATTTTGCTCACCATTTTTATTCTAAATTATTTTAAAAAAATCTTAAACAACCTCTACAGCTTGCTGAATATTATTATTAAAACTTATACTCTTTTTATCTTATTAATAAAAAGTTTTACCGCCGAAGAAAAAAATGTCTCATACTTCTTTGTTACAATATACAAATCAACTGACATTTCAGGTATAATCGGACGAAATTTAAGATTCCTGCTTCCTTCCGTATTTACAAGATTTGCAAGGCAAAGCGCATAGCCTATATCTTTTTCCACCATAAATGTTGCGTTATAAATAAAATTATATGTTGCGACAATATTCATTGATGAATAATCAGTTCCAAACCACTCAAGATTCTGGTGACCCAAAAAAAGTCTGATTGGCAAAAAATAAGCCCGGAAGATTCTTTACTGGGCTCTGATATTTATGAAATTGAACCGTCAGAACCATATTCATCGGAAGACTTAAACTACAACAATAATTCTTCAAGAGCAAATATAGAGCAGAGCGACAGCAATGCAAGACCATCTATTTCGGGTAGTATTGAAAACTTAAATAAATATGACGCTATATTTCTTGGTTATCCGATATGGCATGGAAAAGCGCCAAAAATAATATACACGTTTCTGAAAGCTACAATTTTTCAGACAAAACAATCATTCCATTCTGCACATCCGGAAGCAGCGGCATAAGCGGAAGTGAAAGCGAATTACACACGCTTGCCGGAAATGCGGAGTGGGTTTCGGGAAAACGTCTGACAGGCAGTGATTCGGAAGCAAGCATTAAGAGCTGGCTGGATACAATAGATTTGCCAACCCCGAAACGACACAGATTCCGGTGATATTGCCTTCTTCCCCTCCTCCGTCAACAACAGAAATAAATATAGAAAAAATGATATTGTAACGGTAAAAATGCACCTGAGAACTCATCGTTGATTTTAGCATTCTATAAAAATAATATATTAATCAATGTTGACATTACTGAAGGCAGCGGTACGATAACAGAAAACATTTCGGACAAATCAACCGACGCAGATTTGATCAAAAAGCGTTTTTTTATGGGATATGAAAGCAATAAATCCGCTGTATTCAGCTAAACAGATAGAAAAATAATAAAAATCAAAAGATGCAGATTAAAATATCATCGGGCGATTATGAAATTATTTATAAAACTCAATGAAAGTCAAGCCGCAAAAAGAACTTTATGCCCAGCTTCCGCTTACAATAGAAGTTGAAGATTTCAGCACCAATGAAAAAGTGTTCTATCCGCCTCAAAAACTAAGTATAGACAATACGCCAATGGCAAGCGGCGGCAAAGGCAAGCTGGCATATTTTGAACCATGGGGCGATGTAGTGATGTTTTATGACAGCTTCAGCGATAACAGCAGTTTGTTTGAGCTCGGTGAAGTTGTTTCAGGACAGGATGACATTGAAAAGTTATCCGGGATAATCACGATTTCAGCATACGATATATAAAAAAATCTATTATAATATAGTTAAGAGGTATAGAAATGAAAAAGATAACATTAATAATTTTAACATTTATAATTTCAACACTATGTATGACATCATGCAGCGCGGCAGAGCCTCAAAATGTTTCCGCTTCCGATTTTACTCTTACAATGAAAATTGGTGAACCTGTAATGACAGTAAACGATATAAAAAATTGATCCCGGACGCATCACTACGCCGGTTATAATCAACGAAAGAACATTGGTACCGATACGTGCTTTAATAGAAGAAATGGGCGGAGCTATAGCCTGGGAAGAAGATACGCAGAATGTTATAATCGCTCGGCAAAGATATAATAATACTTACAATAGACAGCACAACTGCATTTGTAAATGAGGAAGCAAAAACAACTTGATACCGCGCCCGCTACAATAAATGACCGGAACAATGCTGCCAATCCGGTTTATATCTGAAAACTTGGGATATAAAGTAGATTGGAATGAAAACGAGCAGTTAATTACAATTACTAAATAAAAACAATGACAAACCGTATATTATTAACATTTTATAAAATACATATTTATCTGGTAAATTCCTAACCACATTCGAGTATTATTGGAAACACTCATACAACAAACAAATACAATAAAAACAGGTTAATATATTCTGTAATTCAAAATTCCGATTAAACGAAAACGCTTAATCGGAATTTTTGCATTAAAAAACGCTCTTTATTGTATTGGAACTTTTGAATTTTCAGACTATCAAATTAAAATAGAAAAATTATTATTAACATCATAAAATGTTTAAGATAAATATGCCTGCATGTATTGTCAATTAAAACCGGCTTTGAAAAAATATAGACTATTTATTTTTTCCTTAAAAGCTCATACTCCATAAATCATAAGATTCCATTTAACCCCCCATTCTTACATCAAAACACACGTCCGTTTAAATAATAGAACTTTAAGACGCTTCCTTTGTAGTAACATATTATTATCAGTTCAGCAGTTATCGTTTGAATTGAAAATATAATAAAAAATGTTATTATGAAAGAAGGTTAAAAAGATTGAGTAATAATCGCTGTGACCGCTGCGGGCGTCCAATCAAAGACCCTAATGCAAAATATGGCTGGCGGTGTGCGGAAATTATAGCTGCAGGAGAAAGTCTGACCATTGATTTATCTGCAATTTTCTATATGCTTGAGAAATACACTGATTTTTCTTTTGAATCACAGAATGACTTGTTTGATACTTCTGAGATATTCGAGAAAAATGCTGACACTGTCGTCAGCGCCATATTCTATGAAGGCAGAAAATGACTATATTGAAAAGGGTATATCTCTTGCTTACGCATGTTTTTCCAACTATTATGAGCTGGGAGACAAAGCAAGGAAATCTGCCGTATCGCATTTTATTGAAGAAAATGCATAAAGCGGAAGAAACACTGGCGCAGGCAAGTTCAAGGTACACTTTTGACAGAAGAAATGAACAACAAGCTCATTGATTATTATGAGGCAGAAAATAACCCGGACACAAATGATACAGCAGAAGATTCCATTGACGAATTATTTGAAAATATACCTCTGTATAATTACTTAAATACGGTGTTTGCAAAAACAGAAGCTGAGTTTGAGGACAGCCTAATGAAAGGATTAAATGCGTCATACAACGCATTTATGAATCTGCCATACACAAGTTCAATGATGGGAGACATAGCTGTTGCTGAACCACAAAATGCTTTTGCTCATGAACCTTACGTATCTCAATTCAACATTCCTGGTAAGAACATAAAAATTTCAGATTCTCAATTTGGAAAAAAAAGTTGGAGAACATGCTGAAGACTTTGGTTTAAATCCAAGTAATCCTGAAAGCAGATATTTAATTAGAAACAGAATAAATGAAATCTTTATACATAAAACTGAAATTCGACAAGGTTTATGGCGTGGTCAAGGTAAAACATTGCCAAATGGGGCAAATGCCTCAGGACAAGTATATTTTTACAAGATAAAGATGTTGTTGTAACAGATTTAAACGGAAACTTTATAACCATAATAAAAGAAGGTATAAATATCCCAAGAATAATAGATGCAGAAAAAAATATGGCCTTAATTAAGAAAGGAGATACTTAAATTATGTTAAATAACGACCCATTTTTTAGATTTTTGTTATGCAAGAGGCTGAAAAAATAGGGAAGCTATTTTTAATAGATTCGGGTGAAGGTAATAGTTTTATAGATTCGGACACTGGTTGCGATGTAGAAGATTTAAGCGGATGGCTTATTAATCCATACGAAAGTGAGAAATTCATATCAGCACGCAAAAAGGAACATTAGATATTGACTTTGCAAACTCTTACGTTTTTCGCAAAGTGGACAAAGTCTGATAATGGAAATATTAAAATTACATTTAAAAGATATTAAAAACTGGGACAGAACTCCAATTAAATATTGAAGTTCTGAGTTCTGTTAAAAATATACATAAATTAATTTTACTTACTATTATTCATAATTTCTTTTATAAAAAACCTATTAACTATAAGATTTGTTCATAATATTTTTATCCTCTAAACAATCGCCTCATTTTAACCAATTAAAAAATAGGAGGAAAAAAATATGTGTATAAAAATAATTAAAATTCGCAATTATGCAGCTACTGAGATATTGAACTACAAAAACCTTAATACAAATACAATAAATTTATGTTTTGATGATTCTGCTGTTGTAAGTTATAATAATTTCGATTTTATTGAAGAAGGGAAGGTATATGATTGTAAATGGAACTATTCGGCAATTTTGAGAACACAAAAAGTGATTTTTAATGTAATAGTTACTATTCTTGAATCAGATGTTCTAATAGGAAATACAAAATATCTTAAGGTTTCTATTGATTCAGATATTTACTACATTCTTATGTCAGACACAAAAAAATTTTAATCTAACCAAATATATGTATTATCATTTCACAAGAATAGACTTGATTCAGGTTGACAATGTTATACATGGAGATTGCCTTTTAATTACAGTGCGGATATTATAAAAATAGTATTGCATACAAATGATACAGCATAAAATTCCGTTAACACATTATGGGTGACATATCTTATTATCATTACTTATATGCAATAAAGGGGGAATGCCAACAGAGCTAGATATGCAGGAAATAATATTTTGATTTTACAGGGTGTAAGTATATTATGAAATTATATGATATAATTCAGAAAGCTTTGGCTTTCCTGACTGGTTCGGAAGGAATTGAATGCATTGTGGGATCTTTTAAGAGATTACGCAGGGTGCCCACCGATACTGTAAAGATAACAGGGATTGAAACAATGCCTAAAGATTTGCAGAACTATATGGATAAAGTGCTGGAAGTGTTTATCGATGTTCATGGCGAAGTCCCGCAGATACATTTTGAAGTAATATCATAAAGAAAACAAAAAATAGAACCAGCGTTTTTACGCTGGTTCTATTGCTTTTTGGTGCACCGAACCTTGCTAAATCCGAACCCTCTATATCTGCCAAAGATACAGTCTTTGAGCCATCTTTGTAGTTGAATGTGATAATCATTTTATCATCATACAGATATACCGAATTGACAAAACTGTCAATCAGCCGTTGCCGCTGTTCCTGCTTGGTGACATCAATATCTCAGGAAATGGCATATCCAGAAAGTGACCTGTTCTTTCGTCAATAGAGGGTTTTTGCATTTCCTCTTGCAATATGCTGACTTCCAGTTCACTTTTTATTTTGTTCCAATTCATCAAGCCGCGCTTTGGTTGAAAGGTTGAAAATGCCCTGTTGAATCGCGTCCAGCATATTTTTGATAGCCTTTTCTGTTTCTGCAAGCCGTTGTTTCAAAAGTGGTAAATCGGTGCTTTCTCGTGCCTGTAAATCCATAACCATATCAGCAATATACAGAACCATCGCGTCGTCCATAATAACTTCCTTTTCATAGTTTGTTCTACAACAAGATTTTCAATCCAATCTTTTTTGATAGCCTTTTTGTCGCACAACTTTTTCTTTTTGGTATTGACACAACGATAATAATGGTGAACCTTCATCGTGCGACTGGTGCCGCTTTCACCAACCATAAAAAGCGCCGCATTTTCCACAATGGAGTTTTCGTGGTCAACAGGTAATCGTCCTCCGCTTTATGACGAGCAGGAGCCTTTTTGTTCTTCGCCATACGCTCTTGAACTCGGTCAAATAGCTCTTGCGGCACAATCGCCGGAATAGCGTCCGGTTGTATCACGTCACGGTAACTATATTCCCCTATGTAACGACGATTTTTTTTGGCAAGATATGGTTTACAATATTCAGCGTGATTTTACCACCGCGCGAAGATTTTATATTGCGCTCGTTAAGCATATTTACAAGCGTCTGCATACTTGTCCCTTTAGAATAAAAGTTTGAATATTTCTATAACGACTGGCGCGGAGGCGGTCAATTTTGAAAATGCTGCTCACCGTCAATGGCATATCCCATTGGAATACTGCCGCCGTTATATTTACATTTCAGCGCATTTTCAGTCATGCCGCGCACAACCTTTTCCGCAAGCTCGGCGGAATAAAATTCGGCATAGCCCCCCAACAGGGATTCCAATAAATGCCTGTTGAATCTGTTGCAATGGCCTCGGTCGCGGACAATACTTTCACGCCATTTTTACGGAGGGTAGCTTTTGTAATGCGCTGAATCATATCGGTTACGGGCAAACCGGATCTAACTTCCAGACAATAACCACATCAAATAAATGTTTTGCGCTGTCCTTTTATCATATGCTGAAATTCAGGGCGGTTATCCGTCTTAGCGGATAAGGCACGGTCAATGGGCGTATGTATTTAGAATTGTCATGCCGTTTTCACGGCATATTCTTTTTGCACTCTCGAAGTTGCCCCTCGATGGATTCCTCACGCTGGTTGTCAGAGGAATAACGGGCGTAGATTACTGCGTTCATTTGTTCGCCTCCTTAAAAATTTATATTTTGATGATATTGTGAGTTTCTATGATAAGAAGTTTTATCAAAAAAGTCTGAATCAAACAATTTATTTCTTTTTACCGTATTCAAACAAATATTTAAAAGTAAATGGTACATTAAATTTATTAGAAAAATGATACAAATTATAAAAATAATCTTGTACTTGAGCATTATCCAAAATTCTTTTTATTTCGTATTTAAAGAAATCAAATTCTTTATTTGTAATTATCTTTTGTTGTTTTTTTCAAATAACATATATAAGAAAAATACGATAATGTTTTGTCTATCCTTAGTTCTAAACTGCCACTACCATGGAAATTTTCAGAATACCAAGCCTTTCCATAATCAATATCATAGATCGTTTCTTTTATAAATTCATCTGTCCTTATTTTCTCAGTCAATTCGTTTATGTAATCAGCTCGTTTTAACAGAGTATTCTTTTTCCATTGATGATAGCCAAACAATCCTCCTACTTATAACAAGTAATAATGATATACAGGACGCAATATCTGCTATAGATATTTGATTACTAAAGGTCATTTTTTCATCTCCCCCAACATATCAATCAAAGTTTGCTTCAGTCGATCATTCATAGGCGAATTAAGGGTCAAAAGCACATTTCAACGAACTGCCGCATTTCCTCGCTGTTTTTTTTTCAATCTTAGGATGGTATTCATACAGCTTTCTTGTGGCTGGTCCGTCCGTCCAAAATGTAATCGTGATATATCAAAGTAATCTCTGCATACCATAAAAAGGACGGTAAGCGGTGGTGATGATACATCCGTTTCGTAGCGGTTGATACACGCTTGAGTTGTTCCAATAATATTTGCTAATTTTGTTTTGATATGCTTGATACTATCACGCAAAGTCCGCAATCGTTCCCCGACAATCTTCATAAGAAATACACCTTTTTTCTACTTCTAATTATACACGAATAATAATTATATGTCAATTCAATTATCGCGTAAAAACAAATTTATTTTTGCGTTGATATCGAAACAAATTTCGGGACAGACTGCCTGAAGCTGTTTCGGCGGCATATAGATATTAGCGGCGTTAGTCGTTATTAGTAAACGGTACCATTCGCCCCTATGCGGCGAATGTAGTTTGGGTTTAATAGAAGAGATATGTACACTCTTCTATTAAACCAGGGTTCCAAAGGGGGATTTGTCCCTACTTTGCACACAACCTTGCTTGCAAGGTGGTGTTACACCGCCTTGCCGACTGACTTGGGAAAATGAGGTTGCGCCGGATAGGCAACCTCATTTTTATCGGGGAAAACGGGGCGGAATTTACGAGCGCAAAGCGAGTAATTTCCGCCCCGTTTTCATAAGGCATGGCGGTATATAGGGTACATTTACACTAAGTAAAATAATTTTCAAAACAGCCTTGACATAGTGGGGGTATTAAGTTATAATAATTATTGCCCCCATTAAGTGAGGTGATGACATTGGGGAATAAAAAAATGGGTCGTCCTACAGACAATCCAAAGAATACCTCTATTAAATTCAAAGCTGATGATGAAACGGTTTCAATGCTAAAAGAATGTAGCAAACTGTTAGAAGTTTCACAGGCTGAAATTTTAAGAAGGGGTTCATAGGATATATGACGATCTCAAAAAGTAAAAAAAGGAAGCGGCTCTCCCTCGCTAAAGTTGAAGCCACTTCCCCCGCGTGACTGCCTGAAAGACAGAAACACAAAAAAATATTATATCATTTGTGCCTAAGTTTTTCAAGGGTTGCGACTAAAAATAAAGAAAGGATAATTTTATGATAGTCAGACAACTCAAAGCTGAAAAATTTGATTACTTTTCAAAATCAGCTCATTAAAAAGAGCACAACAAAATCCATTGGAGGCCAGTTTCAACGTAACTGTAAAAAGTTGATAGGAAAGAATATGTTTTGAGGGATTCAGCCGGAAAACAAACAAGGGTGGTTACCAGCAATACGTAACTGGAACGAAGCTTGGCCACTGA
>VOFK01002208.1_pt1 | contig 34899 bp, 62 predicted proteins | sample 5384121 | NCBI WGS metagenome assembly VOFK01 (sample SAMN12384730, study PRJNA508395) | human gut metagenome | isolation source: healthy gut J | host: Homo sapiens | reverse complement strand
ATGATGCCGCCAGAATGGATGCCTTGCCGGAGAGCTCGGTGCCGAACTTTTTGCCGATGTTCAGGCCCGCCATGCAGAGGAAGAAGGTGACCACCGCAATGATGATGGATGCTGCCAGCGCCATCAGCCAGCCGTATTCCGAAATGGTGAAGCCCACCGAAAGTGCATCAATGCTGGTAGCCACGCCCCTGCATGAGCAGTGCACCCGCACTCAGCTCTGCTGCTTCTTCGGGCCTCTTCGCCCTTTTGATGCCATCCACAAGCATCTTGCCGCCGATGTAGCCCAGCAGTGCCAGCGCGATCCACGGGATGAACGTTTTCAAAGGACGAGAACAGCTCCACGACGGTGTGGACACAGATCCAGCCGGTCATGGGCATGACAGCCTGGAACACGCCGAAGGTGCCCGCGATCCCTGCACATGGTTTCCCTTGCTCATGCGGGGGTCGTGCAGACCGTTTGCCATGGACACCGAAAACGCATCCATGGCAAGGCCCACGCCCAGCAGGGCGCTGTTGAAGAAAAACAACAAAACTCCATTCCATATTGTCTGCCTCTCCTGAATCTGACCAGAATATCGGGCAATACAAAACCCGGTCCCGGGCGCACATGTACGTCCGGGACCGGTGATTTTTTGAAACCAACTCCATGTGCACGGGCGCTGTTCTATGCGCCAAAAACACATGAGTCTCGCAAATGAAAGCAAGCCAGACCGGAACCAACGGTCATCATGTTGACTTGCTGCGCCCCTGCAAAAGCGCCTGCTACTCCCCCACGGGTATTTGTGATTGTTTTGCCATTGTAGCATATCTTTGCAGGGAAGTCCAGACAAACCTGCGCGGTTACACGGTATTTTTTCCATCGGCGGGCAAAATACCAGTCCTGTGAAAATAATAAAACACAGGGTGTTGCCCAGTGCCCTCAGGGGGTAACAGCATGTTCCTGACGCAAGGCCCGGCGGGCGCAGCGCTCGTACTCCCGCGCTGCTGCATCCGGGCACTCCGGCGCTCTTTAAGTGGTCAGGTGCATTTCCACATCGATGAGGAGTGCAGCAGCACCCAGTACAGCTCACAGCGAACCCGTGATGCCATGGCGGCGGACGCACTCGAACACGGTATAGTTTGCTTCCACACGGTCGAGATTGCGCAGGGTGACTTTGCTGTTGACGATGCTGCCCGCCACCTTGCGGTAAAGGTACAGCGCATCCGGGATATTAGCGATTCTGTCCGCTTTTTCGTAGGCGTAGGCGATCAGCAGGGTGTCCTCGTTCAGCTTGCCCTCAGCAAAGCGCAGCTGCGCAAAGATGCTGCGGTGGTACAGCTTGTTCCACACCACCATGTAGGGCAAGAAGGGTGCTGTGCTCCAACGCCTGCCGGGGTCAGCACCTCCCGCCGCACATGCAGATACTGCTCCCCCCGGATGGGGTCAGGGCTTCGTCCACCTGCCGGTAATTGCACACGGTCATCTGTGCCCGGCCTCCTGCGCCGGATGGTAAAGCTTTTGCGCAGAAGTCCGGCGTGATGGTGTCGTCTGAATCCACAAAGGCGATCCATTCGCCCTCTGCCGCGTCCAGCCCGGCATTGCGTGCCCCGCTCAGACCACGATTCTTCTGGTGGATGACCCGGATGCGGCTGTCGCTTTGCCGCTGCGGCATCGCACAAAAGCAGGGCACGGCTGTCCGGAGAGCCATCGTCCACCAGGATCAGCTCAAAATCCGTGAAGGTCTGGGCAAGGATGGAAGAGATGCAGGCGCTCAGAAAACGCTCTGTCTTATATACCGGCACGATGATGCTGATCTCCGGCTGTTTTTTATGTTGTTCCTGCACAATAAACTCCTCATTGCTTCAGGTCGTTTTTTGCCGTCTTTCCGCCCTTTTGCGCATAGATTCAAAGATAACTGCAGGCCGATGCAGCGCAGACCACTGCCGCCCACAAATTTTTTAGTGTTACGCCGCGGGCTTGCATCAGCCGATGGCGGGCTGTACGCTCATACGCAAAGGCTTCCTTCATCCGGGGGTTTGCGCTCTTCCGGTGTCAGGTGCAGCCAGATGTCCCACGGCAGTCAAAATCGGGCGATAAGGCTGCACACAAAAGCATCCCGGATGCCGTTTTGGTACAACATCAAACAGGCGGTACCATGCTTCCACCCAGTCCAGTGTTTTCAAGGTAGTCTTGCGGTGCATGGCACTGCCGATAACGATGCGGCGGTAACATAAAAAAATCATACACCGCAGGCAGAAGCCGCTCTTGCGTAAATGACCGGCATGAGACAGGTATCTTCAAACGCCTTGTTTTCTGGATAGCGCAGATTTTCCAACAGTTTTCGGCGATAAAGTTTATTCCACGGAACCTGAAAATCCGACACCACCATCCGGCGCAGAAACTTCCTCCCTGCGGCAAAAAACTCGTTCAAAAAGGCGATGTTCTCCGCCCGCAAGCGTTTTGCCCGTTTCATCAATGCACTGACTGCTGCAGATTGCAAAATCTGCACCGTTTCAACGCTGCCGCCGCATTTTTTCCAGATATTCTGGTGCTGCTGTATCATGAATCCACAAACGCGATCAATTTCCCTGTGCTGCATCCAGACCAACGCATTGCGGGCTGTACTCCGCCGTTTTTGCTTATGGATCACCGCACGCGGCTGTCCCTTTGCTGCTGCATCACACAGGGCAGGGCAGTTGTCCGGTGAGCCATCGTCCACAAGGATCAGTTCAAAGTCCGTAAAGGTCTGAGCCAGAATGGAATCAATGCACTCATTCAGATATTTTTCCACCTGATACACTGGCACGATGATGCTGATCTCCGGTCTTCCGATTTCTGCTCTTTCACTCACAGTATTTCTCCCATTCGGAATTCAGTTTTATTTCCGGTACTTGAAGTTGAAGTAGAACTGCGGGTTTGCAATGCAGAGTGCGGTTTCTGCTGCGTTGCGCAGGGTACAGGCCCCCCTGTTGACGAACCTCTCTGCCTGCTTTTTTTCAAGCACGCTTCCGCCTGCTGAACCCGTTCACTGTTTCTCTGTTTGGGTGGCAGATTTTTTTTTTTGTGTTTCGGAGCATGCGTTTCATCAGTACATACTGCAGGAATGCTGTGTCTTTTTCCCATACTTGAGTGCACAAGCAAGAAGGCCGTAGTTTGCATCGATTTCATCCAGATTTTTCAATGTGACCTTTCCATGCATGATGCTTGCCGGATGCAGCCGGTAATGGTACAGTTTTTCCTTTATACAAGCCACAGCTGTTGCATGTTCAATGATTTCCGGTGTGGTAAATGCATCTTCATGGTTTTTGCCCACAGGAAAAACGATTCCTTCCAGCACATCTCCGATGCAGTCTTGTTGCTGCCTGAATCAACGGCGTAAGGCGGATGCGGTGTATTGCTTCCTCACGGGAAGCACTTCTGTACGTAAAGGCTGTTCCTGATAATCACAAAGACTTCCATCCTCTTCCATAAAAACTTCGTTGCAGACTGCAAGTTCAGCACCTGTCTGCTTTGCTGCCCGCAGCATTTTTTCGTAATAAGTCTTGTCTACAAAAGTCATCCGGGTCCACAAAGCCGATCCAATTTCCCTGTGCAGCTGCCAAACCCGCATTACGGGCTGTGCTTACCGCCGTTTTTGCTTATGGATCACCCGCACGCGGCTGTCTTTTTCCGCCGCTGCATCACACAGGGCAGGGCAGTTGTCCGGTGAGCCATCGTCCACAAGGATCAGCTCAAAATCCGTAAAGGTCTGTGCCAGAATGGAATCAATGCATTCGTTCAGGTATTTTTCCACCTTATACACCGGCACGATGATGCTGATCTCCAGGGATTTTTTTGCTCTGTCATGTTCCTTAAACCACTTTCTGTGTTTATTTTTTATTCCTCACACGCTATTTCTATTATACATGAGTTTGGATGGATTTGAAAAAAGCCGCCGTACAGAAATCTCTGCGCGGCGGCTTTTCAAATCTTTTATTGTGTTTTCAAGGTTTACTCTTCGCCCTTTATCGTCTGCTTCCGGGGCTTCTGCAGCGGCGGCATCCGCAGCTTCCATGGCGGCAAGCTGCTCTGCGGTGGGTTCGGCATCGGCATCAGAGGTGTCGATCTGCTCGGTCTGGGCCTCGTCGTCGTGGTCGGTGCGGGCAAGCACCATCACCTTGTCGTTCTCACCCAAGCGCATCACCCGCACGCCGGAGCCGTAGCGGCTCTGCAGCGGGATCTCGTTGGCGTGCAGGCGGATGATGATGCCCCCTCCCCTGACTGCTCAGCAGCACATCATCCATCATCGTCCACGATCTTGACCGCAGCCACCTTATCCTTGGCGGCGTCGTAGTTGCGGATGCCCTTGCCGCCGCGGGCGGTGATGCGGTAGGTGTCGATGTCCGGACCGGCGGCCCTTGCCGTTCTCGGTCACGGTCAGCATTCCGTGCCGCCCTCGCGGCAGATGCACACGCCCACAACTTCATCGCCCTCGGCCAGACGGATGGCGCGCACGCCGTGGCCGCTGCGGCCCATGGGACGGGCATCCTCCTCATTGAAGCGGATGGCCTGACCGTTGCGGGTTGCAACGATGAGCATATCGTGGCCGGAGGTCAGGCGGGTCCATGCCAGCGCGTCGCCCTCGTTCAGGGCAATGCCGATCAGGCCGGACTTACGAATATTAGCATACTGTTCCAGCGGGTGCGCTTGATCAGGCCCCTGCTTGGTGACCATGGTGACGAAGCCGCCCTCGGTGTCGGCTTCCTTCGACTGGCAGATCATGTTGGTGACCTTTTCGCCCTCGGCCAGCTGCAGCAGGTTGACGATGTTGCTGCCCTTGCTGGTGCGGCTGCCCTCGGCGATGGTGTAGCCCTTGATGCGGAACATCCGGCCCCGGTTGGTGACGAACAGGACATAATCGTGGGTGGAGCCGACGAACATCTCCTGCACGATGTCCTCTTCCTTGCGGGTCATGCCGGAAATGCCGCGGCCGCCGCGCTTCTGGGCCTGATAAGTGGCCTTGAGCTGGCGCTTGATATAACCGGCCTCGGTCAGGGTGTAAACGCACTGCTCCTCGGCGATCAGATCCTCGATATCCACCTCACCGGTGACCGACTGGATCTCGGTGCGGCGCTCGTCGCCGAAGCGCTTCTTCATTTCCAGCAGTTCTTCCTTGACGATGGCAAGCACACGGGCGTCATCCGCCAGAATGGCCTCCCAGTTCTCGATCTTGGCCTGCAGGCTGGCAAGCTCTTCCTCGATCTTCAGGATCTCAAGGCCTGCCAGACGGCCCAGCTGCAGTTTGACGATCGCGTCTGCCTGCGGGTCATCAAAGCCGAACTGCTCCATGATGGCAGCCTTTGCCTCCGACATGCCGCCCTTGCAGGCGCGGATGGTGGCGATCAGCTCGTCCACGATGTCGGTGGCCTTTTTCAGACCCTCCAGGATGTGGGCGCGCTCCTTGGCCTTTTTCAGGTCATACTGAGTGCGGCGGCGCACCACCCTCGTCCTGGAACTCCACATACTTCTGGATCATCTGTTTCAGGGTCATGACCTTGGGCACCTTATGGTCGATGGCCAGCATGATGACACCCACGGTATCCTGCAGCTGGGTGTACTGGTACAGCTGGTTCAGGATGACCTGTGCATTGGCATCCTTGCGGATGTCCACCACGATGCGCATTCCCTTGCGGTTGGTCTCATCGTTCAGGTCGCTGATGCCCTCGATTCGCTTATCCTTGACGAGGTCTGCCATGTTCTCAATGAGACGGGCCTTGTTGACCATATACGGAATTTCCGTAATGATGATCTGGGTACGGCCATTCTTGGTCTCCTCGATGGTGGCGCGGCCGCGCAGGGTAATTTTGCCCCGACCTGTGGCGTAGGCCGCGCGAATGCCGCTTCGGCCCCATGATGATGCCGGCGGTGGGGAAGTCCGGGCCTCTTGATATATTCCATCAGGCCGGGCAGGTCGATGTCCGGGTTATCGATATAGGCGATGCAGCCGTCAATGACCTCGCTCAGGTTGTGGGGCGGGATGTTGGTGGCCATGCCGACTGCGATGCCCCTGACTGCCGTTGACCAGCAGGTTCGGGAAGCGGCAGGGCAGCACGCTGGGTTCCTTCTTGGTCTCGTCAAAGTTGGGTCCCAGTCGATCGTGTTCTTCTCGATATCGGTCAGCATCTCGACGGCCATGCGGCTCATGCGGGCCTCGGTGTAACGGTAGGCAGCCGGGGGGTCGCCGTCCACAGAACCAAAGTTACCCTGACCATCCACCAGCGGATAGCGCAGAGAGAAATCCTGTGCCAGACGGACCATGGCATCGTAAACGGATGCGTCGCCGTGGGGGTGGTAGGCAGCCCAGCACCGCACCGACGGTATCTGCCGACTTGCGGTATGCATGGCTGGGGTCGTTGCCGCGCTCGTGCATGGTATAAAGAATGCGGCGGTGGACTGGCTTCAATCCGTCCCGTACATCGGGCAGAGCACGGGACACAATGACCGACATGGAGTAATCCAGGAAACGCCGTCTCGATCTCCTTCTTGACGTCCCGGATGATCATCTTGGTACCGCTGCCCGGTATCATCACATAATCTTCTTCCATTGTTTCCTCCGTAGGATCATACACGTCTCAGTCAATGCCTTGGCATTGCCAGCTCCCCCGGGCGTTGAGAAGGAAAGTTTATCTTTTTTTTTGCCTAAAAGCTTCCCCTTGGGGAAGACTTCCCCGCTCCGGGGGAAGATGTCACCGTAGGTGACAAAAGGGGAATCTGGCGCGTCAGCCTGAGGGGTTTTTTGCTTACACATCCAGCTTCGCGTACTGGGCGTTGGTCTCGATAAAGCGGCGGCGGGGCTCCACCTGGTCGCCCATCAGGATGGTAAAGGCTTCATCGGCCTTCTCGGCATCCTCAATGGTTATCTGTACGATCACGCGGTTATCGGGGTTCATGGTGGTCTCCCCACAGCTGTTCGGGGTTCATCTCACCAAGGCCCTTGTAGCGGTTCACCTTTGCGCCGGGCATTTCCTGCGAAAGCACGGCCATTTCGGCATCGTTGTATGCGTACTTGATGGTGTTGCCTTTCTGCACCTTGAACAGGGGCGGCTGGGCCACATACACATGGCCCTGTTCGATGAGCGGGCGCATGTGACGGAAGAAGAACGTCAGCATCAGGGTGCAGATGTGAGAGCCATCGACATCGGCATCGGCCATGATGAAGACTTTGTCATAGCGCAGCTTGGAGATATCGAACTCCTCGCCAATGCCGCAGCCCAGTGCCAGCACAACAGGCATCAGCTTGTCGTTGCCGTAAATACGGTCGGCGCGGGCCTTTTCCACGTTGAGCATCTTGCCCCACAGGGGGAGGATGGCCTGAATGGCGGAGTCACGGCCCATCTTGGCAGAGCCGCCTGCAGAGTCACCCTCGACGATGAAGATTTCGGTGCGGCTGGGGTCTTTTTCGCGGCAGTCGGCCAGCTTGCCGGGCATCCGGCTGGTCTCCAGCGCGCTCTTGCGGCGCACCAGTTCGCGGGCCTTTTTGGCAGCGGCGCGGGCGCGGGCGGCCTGTGTGGCCTTTTCAAAGATGGCCTTGGCCACGCCGGGATTCTCCTCGAAGAATTCCATCAGTTTGGAGTAGACCATGTTGGAGACGAGGGTGCGGATCTCGGTATTGCCCAGCTTTGCCTTGGTCTGGCCCTCAAACTCTGGCCTCCTGCAGCTTGACGGAGATAACGCAGATGAGGCCCCTCCCGGACATCGGCGCCGGAAAGGTTCTCGTCCTTGTCCTTCAGCAGGCCGTGGCTGCGGCCGTAATCGTTGAACACACGGGTCAGGCTGGTGCGTGAAGCCCTCTTCATGGGTGCCGCCGTCCGGGGGTGTTGACGTTGTTGGCGAAGCTCAGCAGCAGCTCATTGTAGCTGGAATTATACTGCAAGGCGATTTCTGCCACGCCCCGGTCGGTCTGACCCTTGAGATAGATGACATTGGTGTGGAGCACTTCCAGATTGCGCTTCTCACCCAGGTAGGTGACAAAGCTCTTGATGCCGCCCTCATAGCACATGACCTCGGTGCGGTAGCAGGGCTTCACCCTCCTGCCCATCCTCCAGAACGGGGGTGTAGAGTTGCCGCTCGTCGGTCAGGGTGATCTTGACGCCGGCGTTCAGGAAGCTCTCCTCCCGCAGGCGCTTTTCCAGCGTCTCGAAGTCGTAGACGGTGGTGTCCCGGAACATCTCCGGGTCGGGTTTGAAAGTGACCCGGGTGCCGGTGACGCCCTCGGCTACCGTGCCGATGCACTTGAGTTCGCCGTCCGGGTCGCCGCGGCGGAAGGTCTGCTCGTACTCGTGGCCGTCGCGGCGGACGTTGACGGTGAGCCACTCGGAACAGGCGTTGACGACCGAAGCGCCCACGCCGTGCAGACCGCCGGAGACTTTGTAGCCGGGTTCTCGCCGCCGAACTTGCCGCCGGCGTGCAGGATGGTGTAAACGACGGTGACGGCGGGCAGGCCGGTGTCGGCCTGGATGCCCACAGGGATGCCGCGGCCATTGTCGGTGACCTGGATGATGTCGTCCTTCAGGATCTTGACCTCGATGTGGTCGCAGTAGCCGGCCAGTGCCTCGTCGATGGCGTTGTCCACGATCTCGTACACCAGATGATGCAGGCCCCGCTCACCGGTGGAGCCGATATACATACCCGGGCGCTTGCGCACCGCTTCCAGACCCTTCAGCACCTGGATCTCGCTGGCGTTATACTCGTGGTCGGTCGCGGTTTCCACATTGGTGCTGGTGATGATTTCTTCTGCCATTTCCCCTTTTTTCGTCCCTTTTTTGTTCAATGTTTGGTATTTTTGTTCGATCTATCGTAAAAAGCAGAACGCATATTCTCCGCCTGTTGGCTGGTTTACTCGATCATTTTTTCGGCTCTGCGCCGCATGGCAGCAGGCGACAGCTCCGAAAGATACACCGTGTCCACCACGGCCCCGTCTGCCAGAACATAGCTTTGGGGCAGCTCGTCCGAAAGGCTCACCACCGCCCCGTTCTTCTGGGCGTAGTTCAAAAACTCCCGCCCCCGGGGGTGATGGTGGTGGTCTCCAGATCAAAGATACCAATGATATCACGGTCGTTCAGAACATAGTCCCGCCCCAGATGAATATACATACTGTATTTTTCCTCATTCTGGCAGTTCATGCATAAAACGCTGTTTATTCACCGGCAGCTGCATGTTACTTTTGCATCATTTCTTCATGCTTTGCTCAGCACACCGCCGTTCATGCGATACACTTCGCCGTCCGTTTTCAGGAACGCGGTATCATCGCAGCTGGTCACGAAGGTCTGCTTTTCCTTCATGCAGGTGAGCAGATACTGCTTGCGCCCCTCGTCCAGCTCGCTCAGCACATCATCCAGCAGCAGTACCGGGTGCTCCCCGGTGATCTGCGCCGCCGCCGCCGCTTCCGCCATTTTCAGGCTCAGCACCACGCTGCGCTGCTGTCCCTGACTTGGCATACACCCGGGCAGGCTGGTCGTCCAGCAGCAGCTCCAAGTCCTCGCGGTGGATGCCGCACAGGCTCTGCCCGGCGCGCAGCTCTTCGTTCTGGCGCTGCTTCAAAAGTGCGGACAGCCCGCCCGGCTCAAATTGGGCGGCATACCGCACCGCCATGCGCTCCGCCCCATGGGAAAGCTCGGCATAGTTGGCGCAGGCCAGCGGGGTGAGCAGGGCCAGATATTCCCGCCGCCGCTTCTGGATGGCCTCGCCCTGCGCTGCAAGCTCCACGTTCAGCACTTCCAGCAGGGCGCATTTTTTCTGCCCACGGGCGCTCCGTGCCGCCTGCGGAATGACGCAGAAGCGCATTTTTCTGCTGCAATGCCCGCACATAGCGACGGTAGGTGGCAAGGTAGCCGGGGTACAGCTGGCACAGCGCCGCGTCCAGAAACCGCCGCCGCCCTTCCGGTGCACCCTTTTACAAGGCTCAGGTGCCCGGGGTCGAACACCACAGCCGGAAAGCTGCCTGCCAGCCCGCCGCCCGCTTGGGCGGAGAGCCGTTGACCGATGCATACCGGCCGGGGCGCTGTGCATCCGGCGTGCCCACCGTAATGCGCACGGGCCGGTTCGTCCGGTTCCTGATCCTCCTGCCGGGTGCGCTGGGTGACGGCCTCCAGTACCGCGAATGTTTCTCCGCGGCGCACAAGCTCTGCGTCCTTGCCGCCCCGGAAGCTCTTGCCGCCGGTAAGCAGCCAGATGGCTTCTAAAAGGTTCGTCTTTGCCTTGGCCGTTGTTGCCGCAGATGACGGTCAGCTCCCGGCCCGGTTCCAGCTGCGCCGACGCAATATTGCGGTAATTCGCAACTTCCAGTGAAAGCAGACGCATTACTGGCCTGGCCCTGACCCACTTCCACGGTCTGGCCGTCCAGCTCGATGATATCTCCAGCGCGGCACTTTTTGCCCCGCATGGTGCACACCTCGCCGTTCACCTTCACAGCACCGCCCTGCACCAGCTCTTTTGCTTCGCCGCCGGTCTCGCACAGGCCAGCAAATTTGAGCAGGGCATCCAGCTTGATAAACTCGGTATGAATGAGAATCTTCTGCATAAAAATGCCCTCTTAATCGTTCTTGAAGCGCACCGGCAGGACCAGATACAAAAAGTCGCTGCCCTCGGTAGGCAGAACTTTCACCGGGCTCAGGGGGCCGCTGATCTCCAACCGCACCTTCTCGGTGCGGGCGTTGCGCAGCGCATCCAGCAGGTAGCGGTTGTTGAAGCCGATCTCCACATCGTCGCCTTCGCAGTGGGCGTTGAATTCATCCACCACGCGGCCGAGATTTGTCTGGCAGCGCACCACAACTTTACCCTCTGTAAAGGAGATGCGGAGGGGATTTTTTAAACGCTCTGTAATAATCAGAGAGGCGCGCTCAATGGTGGCGATGAACTCCTTGGTGTCGATGGTCACCCGGGTGCGGCTTCCGGCGGGGATGACGTTGCGGTAGTTCAGGAACTCGCCCTCGATTAGACGGCTCATGATGGTGTAGCCGGCGGCGGTAAAAACCACATAGCGGCGGTTGGCACAGATGTGCACATCCTCCTCGTCATCGTTGGCCAGCAGGTGGGACACTTCGGTCATGGTCTTGCTGGGGACGATGATGCGGATATCCTTCTACCGCAGTGACCGGGCCGCTCCACGATGGCCAGACGGTAGCCGTCCAGTGCCACCACCGATGGGTCAGCTTGTCCAGGCTCGATCTCGAACAGCTCGCCGGTATGGGCGGGTTTTTTCTAGTCCTGACTGACGGCATATAGCGTGCGATCGATCATATCTTTCAGCACGCCGGTCTTGATGGTCAGGGTCTGCTCGGCTCCGGTGTTGGGCAGCTCGGGGAAATCGTTGGCCGACATGGACTGGATCTCGAACTGCGCCACACCGCTCTGGATGGTGGTTTTGCCATTATCGGCAGACCACGATGCTGATCCTGACCGGCGGGCATCCGGCTGATCATGCTGCTGAGGAGCTTGGCATTCAGCACGATCTCACCGGGTTCTTTGACATTGGCTTCGATGGTGGTCACGATGCCCATTTCCAGATCGTAGCCGGTCAGGGTGAGCTGAAAACCTTCGGCCTTCAGTAAAATGCCCTCCAGCACCGGGATGGATGAGCGCCTGGTGACGGCTTTGGACACACCATCGATGGCTGCGCTCAGCAGAACTTTTTATCACATACGATGTTCAAACTGAATTCTCTCCTTTGTTTTTTCGTTTCTGATGTTGTTTTGTGTTTGAAAAACAGTTTCAGAACCGGTCTATCTTATTGAACTTGTTGTAGTATTCGTAGTAGGGGGTGGGGAACTTGTGGAAAACCCCGAAAAGCCTTGTCGGGAATGCGGGGGTTTTGGTTTCCACGGGGTTGTGAATGTGTTGTGAATGGATCGTGGAAAGGTTGGGATCGGTCTTTCTTTTCACAGACCATGTGGGAGAACGGAGGTTGAATGTTGAAAACTCGGTGGAAAGAGTGGAAAGGTTTGCGTTTTTACCACAAGATATAGGTTCGTTTTTCCCCATTTTGTTCCGTTTTCTCCCCATATTTTGGGGTTTCACCCATAAATGAGTATGACTTTTTTGCACGACTGAGGTCAGGCCTTCACGTTCTTGATGATGTCGCTGACGGTCTCACGCAGGTGCTGGTCGTTCTTCATGTCACGCTCCATGGTCTTGAGGGAGTAGACGATGGTGGAGTGGTCGCGGCCGGAGAATTCACGCCCGATCTCCTCCATGCTCATGCCGGTGACTTCGCGCAGGATATAGATCGCCACGCGGCGGGCGGATGCCAACGTTGGCATTCCGCTTGGTACCCCGAATGTCGGCAGGGGGAGACGTTGAAGGTGCGGGAGACTTCGCCCACGATCTTTTCGATGGTCACCGGTACGGGCTGGGTCTCGTTGAGGATATCCTTGATGGCGTTCTGAGCCACGCTGATCACCGGCTGGATGCCCTCCAGCAGACAGTAGGCGTTCAACTTCTTCACCGCGCCCTCCAGCTGGCGGATGTTGTTTTTCAGGTGGTTGGCAATGAATTCTGGCCACGTCCTCGGGCAGATCCAGATGGAGCAGCTCGGCCTTGCGCTTCACGATGGCAACGCGGGTCTCGAAATCCGGCGGCTGGACATCGGCGGTCAGACCCCATTCAAAGCGGGTGCGCAGGCGCTCTTCCAGACTTTTGATCTCCTTGGCGGGGCGATCGGAAGCAATGACGATCTGCTTGTGGGCATCGTGCAGGGAGTTGAACGTGTGGAAGAACTCCTCCTGCGTGGACTTCCTTGCCGGCGATGAACTGGATATCGTCCACCGCCAGCAGGTCTGCCACGCGGTACTTCATCCGGAAGTCCTCGGTGCTGCCGGCGCGGATGGCGGCGATCAGCTCGTTGGTGAACTGCTCGCAGGTGACATACATGATGACGAAATCGGGGTGGGGTGCGCTTGATCTCGGTCTGGATGGCGGTCAGCAGATGGGTCTTGCCAAGGCCGGAGCCGCCGTAGATGAACAGCGGGTTATAGGCTCCGGAGGGGTTGGCCGCAACCGCCTGCGCCGCAGCAAACGCAAACTGGTTGGAGGGACCCTTGATGAAGTTCTCGAAGGTGAACTCGTAATTGCCCTGGGGCGAGGCGGGGTTCGCCTCGTACTGCTGGGCCAGCACCACCTTCGTGCGGCGGGGTGCTGGGCACCACCAGCGTGATGTCCACATCAAAGCCCAGCACTGTTTTGAAGGCCTCCTTTGAGCAGGCCGAGATAACGGTCGGTGACGATCTTGCAGATGAAGTCGTTGCGCACCGAGAGGGTGATATGGCTGGAATCCTCAAAGCTGATCGGCTCCAACCCGTCGATATAGAGATTGTACGTTGGCTCGGCCATCTGCGCCTTGCAGTACATCTGGGCCGCTTCTAAAACGTCCTTGAAAGAATCCATAAAACATCCACTCCGTTAAAGTTTTCAACAATGCTGCTGATACCACGTTAGTATACCACAAAAATCTCCCTGCGTCTATATTTCTATAATGTAATTTATAATACATAAGAAAAAGCCCCCTGCACCTTTTCGCCGTTGTGGCAAGGGCAAAACAAAAACCACAATATCTTGTGGCAAAAGAGTTTTCCACGGGAGATGGGTGAAAAAGTTGAAAGACTTTTCACACCCGGTTTTGAAAAAAAAAAGTTTGAAGGAAAGCGAAAAAAATGCTTGACAGAACGCCATACTATGCGATATACTGTTGAATTGCAAGCCTGTCCCCAATTTGGGACCAGAACATACCCCATACCGGGGACGAGTTTTTACGGAGGATACAACCATGAAGAGAACTTTTTCAGCCCAAGAAGCGTCAGCGCAAGGAAGTTCATGGCTTCCTGACCCGCATGAGCACCAAGAACGGCCGTAAGGTCATCAATGCTCGCCGTGCAAAGGGCCGCAAGAGCCTGACTGTCTGATCCGGCCTTTGACGGGATCCGGCGCAGAAATGAATATGCGCACAAAAAGACCGCTGATATTGAATTAGCGGTCTTCTTTTTTTTTTGGTTTGAAAAAATGAAACCGAAAGATTTCGTAAAAAAATGCCCGCATGGGCTTTCAAAGTCGAAAAAAATTTTTTGATATACTGGCTGAAGAATGCACCCTTCAGATGGCGTGTTCTCAGCCAAAAGGAAAGGGCGCGGAACCATGCGTTATCGTCCGATCCGCCGCAACAGCGAGTTTGGCCGTGTGTACGCCCGCGGCAAGTCTTATGTCAACCCGGCATCTGGTACTCTATGTCCTCAAAACCCGGGGCCGAAGACCCGGGTGGGCCTGACGGCCACCAAAAAGATCGGCCACGCCGTCCAGCGCAACCGCGCCCGCCGTGTTATGAAGGCCGCCATCGACGAGCATCTCGACTACAACATCGGCGGCTACGATCTGATCTTTGTAGCCCGCGGTCATGACCCCCCGCGGCTGAAGAGCTGGCAGCTGAGCAGCGTTGTGGCAAAGCTGTTTGCACAGGCCGGTCTGCCGGATAAGGCCAAACGGCCGGATGCAAAGCCGCCCGCCACCGTGCCCCCCGGCACGCAGGCACAGGCGGAAAAGCCGCGACGCATGAACCGGCCTGCAGTTCTGCCGCAGCGCGCTGTGCGTGCCCATCCGCCTACCAGTATACCCTCAGCCCATGGATCGGCCGCAGCTGCCGGTTTTACGCCCAGCTGCAGCAACTATGCCACCATGCAGGCCATCATGACCCATGGGTGCGTAAAGGGCATCCTGCTGGGGGCATGGCGCATCGCCCGGTGCAATCCCTTCGGCAAATGGGGCTTTGACCCGGTGCCGGAGCCGGGCCGCTGGCAAACCCCGCCCGCCGGCTGCAGCCCGCAAAGCTGTTTTTTGACACGGCATAGGGTGGAAAAGTAAATATGCTTCTTGTGACGCGGTGCACTGTGGGCAGCGTGTCCTACCGATAAAAAATAACAAGTCCCGGGCCACAGCCGGGGCAGAATGGACGAAGATATGAACTCCTTTTTACATCCTGGGCGGTCCTCTCGGCTACGTCATGGAGTGGATCTACAAGCTGCTGCCGAACTACGGCTGGGACATCATCCTCTTCACGCTGCTCATCAACATCGTCAAGATCCCCTGCAGACCAGCCAGCAGAAGAGCATGGCTAAAATGTCGGCCTTCCAGCCCATGATCGCGGAGATCCAGACCAAGTATAAGGACAAGCCCGAAAAGCAGCAGGAAGAGCTGATCAAGCTGCAGCAGGACTACGGCTATAACCCCACCGCAGGCTGCGTGCCCATGCTGTTGAACTTCCTTGTCATGTTCGGTGTTATCGGTGTCGTGTATAATCCGCTGGAGCGTATTTTCCACATCAGCGCCGCTGCACTGGCCAGCGCAGGCGAGGCGATGACCGCCGCCGGCATCTCCTTTACCGCCATCACCCGCGATACAAACATCATCGCCGGTGATTGCGAGGCAACGGCGGCGTGCTGGGCTGCTTTAGCGCACAGCAGATCGCTACCATTACCGAGTTCAGCCAGCACATGAACTTCCTCGGCATCGACCTGACCCGCATCCCGAGTAAGCTGGGAACCTTTCTCTGGACATCGTGCTGCCGCTGCTGTCGGTCATCACCATGTTCATTTCCACCCACATCAGCATGAAAGCCTCCGGCCAGCAGATGCAGGGCAGCATGAAAGCGACCATGTATATGATGCCCCTGATGTACCTGTTCTTCTGCTTTACCTTCCCGCTGGCATTCTCCCTGTACTATGTCATCTCTAACATCCTCATGACCGCACAGACCCAGGTCATGCGCAAGTTCTATGACCCCGAGAAGATGCGCAAGGAGATCGAAGCGCAGATCGCAGAAAGAAAAAGCAGGAAAAACGCGGTGTGAAGAACACTACCGTCACGGTGACCGATCCCAAGACCGGCAAGAGCGTGGAAAAGAACCTTTCTGCCAGCGAGATGAACAAGCGCCGGCTGGAGTATGCCCGTCAGCTGGACGAGGAGCGCTACAAGGACGAGCGTACCGTGCCGCTGAGCGAGCTGAACAAGCAGGATAAAGAATAAGAGGAGGATGAACGGTTATGATCCGTAAGCAGGGAAGCGACCGGCAAAACGGTCGATGAAGCCCGCGCAAAAGCCTGCGCTCTGCTGGGCGTGCAGGCCGATGATCTGAATGTCAGCTGCGAAGTGCTGGAAATGCCCCAGAAGACCGGTTTTCTGGGCTTAAAGACCACCCCCGCCAAGGTGTGCGTGAGCGTGGAGGAGCCGGATGCTCCGGCTGCAGCACCCGCTGAGCCTGTTGGAGAAAAAGACTCCCCCGTGCAGGAGGCTGTCAAGGCCGCTCCCGTGGCAGAGGAGCCTGCCCCGTGCTGCGGCAGCACAGCCGGAAGCAAAGCTGCTGTGGAAGAGCCTGCTGCTCCCGCTGCAGAAGCAGCCCCAGCCGAAGCCCGCTGCCGAGGAAGAGGTGGAAGTCCCCATCGTGATCGAAGAGAACGCCAAGGTCAAGGCTGCTGTGGACTACCTGCGTGAGGTCATTGCCCTGATGGGCGTGGAGAATGTCACCTTCAGCGCTGTGCAGAAGGGCGAAGCTACCATCATCCGTCTAGACGGTGAAAAGCTGGGTGCCCTCATCGGCCGCCGCGGCGAGACCATGGAGAGCCTGTCCTATCTGGCAAGCCTGGTGGCCAACCGTCTGGAGGGCGATTACATCAAGCTGGGCCTCGACGTGGCCGGCTACCGCGACAAGCGCGAGAGCGACCTGACCGCACTGGCACAGCGCATCGGCGCCAAGGTGCGCAAGACCGGCCGCAGCTTTGCCATGGAGCCCATGAACCCCTACGAGCGCCGCATCATCCACTCTGCCATCGGCAAGATGGAGGGTGTGCGCAGCGAGAGCAAGGGGGAGGGCCGTGACCGCCGCGTGGTCATCTACTCCACTGCTCCTGATGCCAGACCGACAACACCTACGGCGAGCGCCGTCCCCGCGGCGGACGCGGCAATGGCCGCCGTCCCGGCGGCAGCCGCAATGGCGGCTATCGCGGCGGGAACCGTTCTGAGCATGGCGACCACAATGGAAACCGCGGCGGCTACCGTGGCAGCCGCAGCGGTGCACCCGCGGCCCGCGTCCGTCCAGTGTGCCGGAGCGCACCTACGCCCCCCGCGACGCCGAGAGTGCAGCACCCGTAGCACCCAAGCGCACCGAGCGCGTGGACGATTTTTGCAGATTTCAGCTTCGGCAAGATCGAGCTGTAATACGGAACTACTTTTTGAAATCAGGGTCTCCGGAAAATCTGCGGATTTTCCGGAGACCTTTTTCACGCAAAGGATTTTACCCAAAACTGACGCCAAGGTGGTTTCGGGTCGGGCAGCTGTTGCGGTATACTGAGCATAAAAAAGTCATTCTTCTCAAAATTTGGAGGATTTGCCTGTTTTTTGCCGAAATCTTTCTCTTAAATAGCAATTGTAAAACAATTGGTCAAGGATTTATACTGTAGTCAAGAGCGTTCTGTTCGTGAAGAACAGACAGAATGATGAAAAGAGGTATTCAACTATGGCTCAGAACAAGATCTCCCGCCGCAGCTTCCTGCGTGGTGCAGGGGCATCTGCCACCATCGTAGCCGCCAGCTGCATGGCACCCTGCAGCCGCCTGTGACATCAAGTCCCTGTGGAGCATGGATCTGCAGATCCTTGCCACCAGCGACACCCACGGCAAATTCGATCCCTGGGATTACGCTGCCAACAAGGCAGATGCTTCCGGCAGTGTGGCCCAGCAGGCGACCGCCATCAAGCAGTGCCGCACCCGGAACACGCTGGTGGTGGATGCAGGCGATACCATTCAGGCCAACTCCGCAGAGCTGTTCCTGAACGATGACCTGCATCCCATGATCGCTGCCATGAATGCCATCGGCTATGATATCTGGACCACTGGCAACCATGAGTACAACTACGGCATGGATGTGCTGAAAAAGGTCATGGGACAGCAGAAGGCCAAGGTGCTCACTGGCAACGTTTACGCACCGGACGGCACCCCGCTGGCCGACGGCTACCACCATCATCAAGAAGGGCACTGTCAAGATCGGTGTCATTGGCATGGTCACCCCCCAACATCATCCGCTGGGATGCCAAGAATCTGGAGGGCTGGAAGGTCACCAACCCTGTGGACGAGAGCCGCAAGATCATTGATAAGATCAAGGATCAGGTGGATGTTCTGATCGGCGTCATGCACATGGATACCGAGAACGAGTACGGTGTCTATGGCTCCGGCGTCACCGATCTGGCAAATGCCTGCCCGGAGTTTGATGTGATCGTGGGCGGCCACGGCCACAGGAGCATCCCCAACATGATGATCAACAACGTGCTGGTGGTGGAGAACAAGAACGCCGGTGCCACCCTGTCCGAGATCCACGTCTATCTGGAGCGCCAGCTGGACGGTAAGTGGAAGGTCGCGTGAACCGCACCTCTGAAAACCTGCAGATCAAGGAGTACGAGCCCGATCCGGAGCTGACCGCTCTGCTGGCCTCCTACGACACCCGCGCCAAGGAAGACGCTGTTACCCCCATTGGCGAGCTGAAGGGCGGCGATCTGGCCCCGAAAACGAGATCGACTGCCTGCCGCAGGCCATGGTGCAGGATACCGCGCTGCTGGACTTCATCAACGAAGTGCAGATGTACTACACCGGTGCGCAGGTCTCTGCTACCGCCCTGACCTCCATGACCTCCCCAGATGCGCGCGGGCACCATCCGCAAGTGCGATATGGCCAGCATCTACACCTACCAGAACACCCCTGTACAAGCTGCAGATGACCGGCGAGCAGCTGCGCCGCTTCATGGAGTGGTCTGCTGCCTTCTTCAAGACATGGAAGCCGGATGAAGTGACCATCGCCTTTGACCCCTCGGTGCGCTACTGCCGACCTGTATGATGCTTTTGAGGGTGTCAACTACGAGCTGGACGTCTCCAGCGAGCCGGGCCACCGCATCAAGAACCCTCGCGGGCCGAACGGCAAGGCCGTAAAGGACACCGACACCTTTGTTGTGGCAGTGAACAACTACCGCGCAACACCCAGCTGCTGACGGCTGCGGACATCTTCCTGCCGGGCGAAGAGCTGCCCAAGTTGCTGAGATCGATGCGCGGCGACGTGGGCGTCATCCGCGAGCTGCTGGGCGAGTACATCCGCACCGTCAAGGGCGGCACCATCGAGCCCCATGTGGACAATAACTGGAAGATCGTGGGCAACAACTGGAAAGCTGCCGATCACCAGAAGGCTGTGCAGCTGCTGCGCGAAGGCAAGCTGGCCCCTGAATGAGAACGCCGATGCACGCACGCTGCCCGGCAAGGCCATCACCACGGCGGATATCGCCAAGTTCTAAAAAACAGATCTCTGTAAAAACGGGGGGCTTTCCGGTTTGGGCCGGAAGGCCCCTTTTGAGTAATAGAAGACGTGCTTTTTTCAACCTTTTCCCGGGAAATGGTTGAAAAACAGTATCATTCTGTGAATTTTCGTGGTACAATAAAAAGTATTGGTATCTTTTTGAAAGAAAAAATCACAGGAATCTTTGCAGAAAAAAGGCAGACAGCATTGAACCAGATCCAAAAGCTCCTGTGTTATAGCGGGCTGGAAGTGCAGGATTACAGGGACTGTCAGCCGGAGATCGAGGAAGAGAACCGCAGAAAGATGCATGTGTACCTGAACATGGCGTGCGGCCTGTTGTTTGCAATCACCTGCCTGTCGGGAGGGATCGGTGTTCTGCGAGAGCACAGCCTGCTCATTGCATCGCCCTTGTGGTGTGCGCGGGCCTGCGTGTTGTGGATCTGATGTTTCCGGATCAAAACGGCCTGCTTCTGCGGTGGCTGATGTATGCCTTTGCAGCTATGTTGTATGCGCTGGGCATTGCGGGGAAGCGGTGCACGCGCCGGAAGAGAACTTTCTGTCACCTTCATTGCATTTTTTGCTGGCGGTGCCACTGCTGTTCCTGATGCCGCCCATCCAGCACATTGCCAATGTGCTTCTGTTTGACGGCATCTTTATCGGGATGGTGGTCGTGTTTGAAAGCGGCCGCACCGTGACGGTGGATATCGTCAATGCGGTGTTTTTGGGGTGATCTCCTGCATCATTTCCACATTTACCATGATCACCATGTACCAGAACGCACTCTCCCGCAAAAGGATGCGCGAAAATCGCCAGTTTTGATATCCTTACTGGCATGCAGAACCGCAATGAGTACGAACGGGAGCGGGAGGACCGGGGGCTTCCCGCTGCTCGGTGTCGCTGAGTTGCATCTATATGGATGTGAACGCCTGCATGACCTGAACAACAGCGAAGGCCACGACAAAGGTGACCGGATGCTGCAGGTGGTGGCGCTGGAAATACGGGGAAATGTTTGGCAAAAACAACTGCTACCGCATTGGCGGCGATGAATTTTTAGCCTATGTGACGGACCGGCAGGATCCGGCTGTGCGCAAATGATGTAAAGAGATTTTGTCTCCATCGTGGGCAGCGCAGGTTACTCGGTGGCCGTGGGGGTTGCCACCGAGTGCCGGGCGGCATCGATGTCGGTGCGCTGTGCCGCAAAGGCAGAAAAGCGGATGTATCTTGATAAGGAAAACATTACCGCGTCCTGCGAGAGCAGCAGGGACGCTGAAAAAATGCGAAACGACCATTGCAGCCATTGCAACAGCGCCGGGCGCAGGCGGCATTGCCGTGGTGCGGCTCTCCGGTGCGGAGCTAGTCCCATAGCAGCCCGGGTGTTCCGCCCGGCCAACGCCGCAAAAAGGTGGAGAATGCCAAAGGCTACACCGCTATGTACGGCACATTCCGGAAGGGGACGAAGCCTTTGATGAGGGCGTGGCCCTGTTTTTCCGCGCGCCCCCACAGCTACACCGGCGAGGACGTGGTGGAGCTTTCCTGCCACGGCGGCAGCGCGGTGGCGCGGCGGCTGGTGGAAGCCTGCCTTGCCGCCGGTGCCCAGCCTGCCGCGCCCGGCGAGTACACCCGCCGCGCCTTCCTCAACGGCAAAAGCTGGGGCTGACCCAGGCCGAGGCCGTTATGGATCCTGATCTCGGCGGATGGCCGTCAGGGTGCCGCGCTGGCCAATGCCGCGCTGGGCGGTGCGCTGGCAAAGAAGATCAGTGCCCAGAAGGAAGCGCTTACCGCCATTCAGGCTCACCTTGCCGCATGGGTGGATTTTCCGGAGGAAGATGTGCCGGAGCTGGACGGTGACCATCTGCACCGCGTACTGAGCGGGGTAAAGGACGAGAGCTGGACGGTCTGATCCATAATTATCAGGCGGATACCGTCCTGCGCGAAGGTGGACTGCGCCATTGTGGGCAGACCAAATGCGGGCAAATCCACACTGCTCAATCTGCTGGCAGGCTTCGACCGTGCCATCGTCACCCCGGTGGCGGGCACCACCCGCGACGTGGTGGAGCAGGCAGTACAGCTGGGGATATCCGCTGAACCTGTTCGATACCGCCGGCCTGCGGGAGACCGAGGACGCCATCGAGGCCGAGGGCATCCGTCGCAGCTGGAAAAAGCTGGAAGAAGCCGGGCTGATCCTTGCCGTCTTTGATGGCTCCGAGCCGCCCACGCGGGAAGATCTGAGCTTGCACAGCGTTGCACAGGCCGTCCAGCCATTGCACTTATCAACAAAGAGGATAAACCAACGCAATTTGACGCGAGTTCATCACCCTGCTTTGCCATGGTGCTGCCGGTGTGCTGTCAGGAGGAGGAGAGCCGCAAGGTGATCTCCGCTGCGGTGGCCCTGCTGGGTACCAGCCAGATCGACCCCCACGCCGCCAGCCTGTCCGGGCAGCGGCAGCTTTCCGCCACTGCGTGCGCGGGAGGCCGTTGCCGGGGCGCTGGACGCCGCCGCCGGTGGGTTCGGGCTGGATGCCGTGTCCGTCTGTGTGGACGACGCGCTGGATGCCCTCTGCGACCTGACCGGTGAGAACGCCTCGGAAGCTGTGATCGAACAGGTGTTCGAACGCTTCTGCGTGGAAAGTGACGAAGAGCTTCCCCGCGCGAAGCGTGGTCGCGTGTTTAAAGTTTGATGCCTTTTGCAAAATGCATCGCCGCCGGGGATGTTCTCTTTTGCGTGCCAAAAGAGAACCAGAAAAGCACCCGCTACTTTCGAGGCGCGGGAGGCCAAGGCGACGAATTAAGGCTACTCGCCCTAATAATCCCAAAGGAGATGGGCTCCATACAAAAAATCCAAGTCGCTTCGCTAAAGGATTTTTTGTGTTCCGCCGATTTGTAGTCGCTTGCGCGACGAGCCATACGGACAAGTTTATGCGTTATCTGCTGCGCGACAGCTGCAGGCTGACAGCAGCAATATGCCGTTTCCGTTATGGCCCCTCCCGTGAAAATCTGGAAAATCCGCAGATTTTCCAGATTTGCGAAATTAAAAATAATTTTTCCGCTGAACATGCCCAGAGTGAAACGGAGGGCATTTTAAATCATTTGTTAGAGGAAACCCGAAAGTATATGAACCACTTAGGAGATTATGATGTCATCGTCATCGGTGCCGGCCATGCTGGCATCGAGGCAGCTCATGCAGCTGCTGTGCTGGGCGCAAAAACGGCCGTCTTTACCATGAGCTTGGACGCCATCGGCAATATGCCCTGCAACCCCAGCATTGGCGGCACTGCCAAAAGGCACGCTGGTACGCGAATTGGACGCGCTTGGCGGCGTGATGGGCCTTGCGGCAGATGCCACCTATTTACAGAGCCGGATGCTCAACAAGGGCAAAGGCCCCGCGGTCCACGCTCTGCGCGTCCAGACCGACCGCAAGCGCTACCACGAATACATGAAACACGCGCTGGAACTGACGCCCGGCCTTGCCATCCATCAGGCTGAGGTTGTGAGCATCGAGACCGAGAACGGCCGTGTGAAGGGCGTTGTGACCCAGCTGAAACGGGGGAATACAGCGCCAAGTGCGTGGTCATCGCTACAGGCACCAATTTCGGTGGCAAGATCTTTGTGGGCGATGCGTGGTATGCTTCCGGCCCGGACGGGATGCACGCAGCCAACGCACTGACCGAGAGCCTGAAAGCGGCTGGTCTGCCCCTGCGCCGGTTCAAGACCGGCACCCCGGCCCGTGTCCACCGCCGGAGCATTGATTTCTCGAAGCTGGAATGCCAGCCCGGTGACCCGGACAATGAACTGCAGCCCTTCAGCTTCATGACCGACGCCCCCATGCACAACAAGGTGGAGTGCTGGATCGCCTACACGAACCCGGAGACCCACAGAATCATTCTGGACAATATCCAGCGCAGCCCGCTCTACGGCGGCATGATCGAGGGCGTTGGCCCGCGCTACTGCCCCTCCATCGAGGACAAGGTGGTGCGCTTTGCGGGGAAGGACAGGCACCCCATCTTTGTGGAGCCCTGCGGGGAGAACACCGAGGAGATGTATCTGCAGGGAGCTTCCAGCAGCCTGCCGGAGGATGTGCAGACCGCCTTCTACCGCAGCATCAAAGGGTTTTGAGCATCGAGATCATGCGCCCGGCCTACGCCATCGAGTATGACTGCGTGGACCCCACCACGCTGAAGCCTACGCTGGAAAGTAAGGTCGTGGGCGGCATCTACGGTGCCGGCCAGTTCAACGGCACCTCCGGCTACGAGGAGGCAGCCGCCCAGGGCCTGCTGGCAGGTCTGAACGCCGCCCGTAACGCCCTGGGGAAGGAACAGCTCATTCTGCCCCGGCACACCAGCTACCTCGGCACGCTGGTGGATGACCTTGTCACCAAAGGGCTGCATGGACCCCTATCGCATGATGACCAGCCGCAGCGAGTACCGCCTGAGCCTGCGTCAGGACAACGCCGACCAGCGGCTGACCCCCATCGGCAGGGAATACGGCCTTTGTGCAGGATGACCGCTGGGCCAAGATACCAGCACACCCAGCAGATTTTGGAAGCCGAGCGCCGCCGCCTGCACGAGATGCATTAACTTCTGCGCACCGCCGACCTGCGCGCCGCCATGGAAGCGGCCGGTCTTGCTCCTGCTGCCGAAGGCGGCATTGCGGAAGAGCTGCTGCGCCGCCCGGAGATCAGCTATCCGCTGCTGGCCGGTGTCATCGGCTGGGGAGAGGAGATCACGCCCATGCTGGCGGAGCGTCTGGAAACCGAAATCAAATACGCGGGTTACATCGCCCGACAGGACAGAATGATCCGGGAGGTGGCACGCCACGAAAAGACCCTGATCCCAGATTATTTTTGAATATTCCGACCTGACCGGCCTGACACTGGAAGCCCGCGAAAAAAGCTGGCCCGCATCCGGCCGAAGAACCTCGGTCAGGCGGGGCGCATCCCGGGCGTATCGCCCTCCGATGTGGCGCAGCTGAGCATTGCACTGGCAGCGAGGAAGTAAGTCTGCTTCCCGCACAGAGAGTATCGGGCTTCATGCCTTTTGCAAAATGCATCGCCGCCGGGATGTTCTCTTTTTGCGTGCCAAAAAGAGAACCAGAAAAAGCACCCGCTACTTTCGAGGCGCGGGAGGCACGAATTAAGGGCTGCTCGCCCTTAACAAGCCCAAAGAAGATGGGCTCCATACAAAATCCGTCGCTTCGCTAGAGGATTTTTTGTGTTCCGCCGATTTCGAGCGCTTGCGCGACGCGCCGTGCGGATAAACTTGTGCATTTTCTGCTGCGTGAATGCCCTAAGTCAAGATGCCGTTTACCATTACGACCTTCCGAAAGAAATCAGGAAAATCCGCAGATTTTCCTGGTTTGCCAAATATAAAAAATAATTTTTTCCGATGAATTTGCCCAGAGCAACGCGGAGGGCATTTGAAATCGTTAAACATAGAAAGAAGCTGCAACCAATGGAAGAACTGAAGCTTTACGAGGGCCGTCCCGCCGACTGCACCGGGCGGCTGGAAAAAGAGATCCGCACCTATGACCTGCTGGACAAGCTGGGCATCCAATTCTGGCGCACCGACCACGGCTGGATGAAGGCCGACACCATGGAGGACTGCCATGTGATCGATGCCTGCCTGAATGCCACCGTGTGCAAGAACCTCTTCCTCTGCAACCGGCAGAAGACGAACTTCTATCTGCTGATGATGCCGGGGGATAAGCCCTTCCAAAAACCGAAGACTTTCCCACCAGCTCGGCATTGCCCGCCTGAGCTTTGCCTCGCCCGAGGATATGGAGCAGTATCTGGACTGCACGCCCGGCTCCTCCTCCATTATGGGCCTTGTCAATGATGCTGAAAATAAAGGTGCAGCTGCTGATGGATGAGGACATAAAGGCGGGGGAGTACCTCGGCTGCCACCCCTGCATCAACACCTCCTTCGCTCAAGCTGCGCACGGCAGATGTGCTGGAAACTTTCCTGCCTGCCGTGCACCACGAGCCGATTTCGTTCACTTGACCGGCTAATAACAGAAAGGAAAACCTGCGTATGATCGATAAACCGCGCCTTTGAAGCAAAATGTTCCACATGGAACATCAGTCTCACCGGCACCCAGCTGGATCAGCTGGATGCCTTTGCCGAAATTCTGGTGGACTACAACCAGAAAGTCAACCTGACTGCTATCACCGACCCGGAGGGCGATTGAGGATAAGCATTTCCTCGACAGCCTGCTGTTTGCCAGCCAGCCGGAAGTGGCGGGGCCGCATGGTGGATGTGGGCGCAGGCGCAGGCTTTCCGGGCATCGTGACCAAGATCTTCAAGCCGGAGCTGGAACTGACCCTCATGGAGCCCACCGGCAAGCGGGTGGAGTTTTTGAAGTACGCCTGCGCCCAGCTGGGCCTTGACCGGCGTGGAGTTTGCCAAAGGAACGCGCCGAGGAAGCCGCGCGCAAGGCGTGGCGTGAGCAGTTCGATCTGGCATCTGCCCGGCTGTGGCTGCGCTGCCGATGCTGGCGGAGTACTGCCTGCCGCTGGTAAAAGGTGGGCGGCAACTTCCTCGCCATGAAAGGGCTCTTCCGGCGAGGAAGAACTGGCCGCAGCCCGCGGTGCCATCAAAAAAAGCTGGGCGGCGAGTACCGGGAGACCCGCACCTTGCACCTGCCGGGCGGCGACACCCGCACCCTGATCCTGTGCAAAAAGATTTCGCAGACTCCGACAGCCTACCCCAGAAACGGTGGAAAAATTGCGAAAAGCCCGTTGAAATAACGAAATATCGATAGAATTTTGTAAAACCCTGCCGAACGAAACTTCTGGCAGGGTCTTTTATTTGTGTGATACACTATGGCCTGAAAGCCTGAGTTTTCCACGCTTTCCCGGGAAAATGTGAAAAACAAAACCCATCCACCACGCGAAAGGAGCCGTGTATCCATGTTTGAACGCAAAAAGCAGGCGGGCAAGATTTATTTCCTGCCCATCGATCAGATCAGGCCGTCGCCGTTTCAGGCACGGCGGGAGTTCAGCGAGCAGGAGCTGACGGCGCTGGCGCAGAGCATCCGGAGAAAATGGTCTGCTGCAGCCCATCTCGGTGCGCAAAAAGTGGTCGGATGGCGGTTACGAGCTGGTGGCAGGGGGAGCGGCGGCTGCGTGCCTGCCAGCTGGCAAAAATGATGACCACCATCCCCGCCATCCCTGTGCAGCTACGCCGACGACCGCACCGCTGCAGCGCTGGGCCTGCTGGAAAACATCCAGCGCGCCGACCTGAACCCCTTTGAACAGGCGCAGGGCTTAAAGGGATGTGATGGTGCTGTGGGACTGCACGCAAGCGGAAGCGGCCAAGCGGCTGGGTATGGCCCAGCCGACCTTGGCCAACAAGCTGCGCCTGTTACAGCTGACGGCAGACCAGCGGCAGTTCGTGCTGGACAACGGCCTCACCGAGCGTCACGCGCGGGCCGTGCTGCGCCTGCCGGAAAACCGCCGCAGCGAAGCCGCTGATCAACATTGCCAAGCGGCGGCTCAACGCCCGTCAGACCGACCTGTACATTGAGCAGGTGCTCAACCGCCCCGCAAAAGGCAGACACCGCATCTCGATGGTGAAGGACGTCCGCATCTTTGTCAACACCATCGACCACGCCATCCGCCTGATGACGGATAATGGTGTGCCCGCCACTGCCCACCGGGAGGAGAAGGACGGGTATATCGAATATACGGTGCGCATCCCAACCACCGCCGCCGAACGGTAAAATTGTTCCATGTGGAACAGGGGACGAACTCCCTCAGTCAAAACCTGACGGTTTTCAGCTCCCTCGGAGAGCCAGAGTTCTGGCAGTGCCGGAAACTTTGCAATTTATCCGGCAGCTTTCCCACCATGTCAAGGGCCCCATCTCCGAGGGGGCTGGCATCGAGCAAAGCTGAGATGACTGGGACGTCACGGCGTGAACCCTTCCGTCACCGCGGTGACACCTCTCCCAAAAGGGAGAGGCTCTGGCGAAACCGTAAGCTTTGCGGTTTGCCCGGAAGCTTTGGTGTTGCCAATGCCTCCCTCCGTGAGGAGGTGGCATCGCGCAGCGATGACGGAAGGAGTCCGTACCCAGACATTACTCCTTCAGCCGCACTACGCGCGACAGCTCCCCAAGTGGGAGCAAGCGCACCCGCAAGCTTTGTGGTTTGCCCGGAAACTTTGCCGTCATGCCAAGGGCTCTCCCTTTGGGAGAGCTGGCAAGCCCGATAGGGCTTGACTGAAGGGCTAGCCAGCTTCCCGGCGCGCATTCAAAATCGTTTGTTTTGTCTCCCGAAACCGTGCAGTTTTTTTGATTTTTCCACCTCTAAAAAGTTAAAAATCCAGCGGAAAAAAGCTTCAGATGGTTCAAAAACCGATTTGGATGTGCTATACTAGGTGTTAAGGTGCCTGTAGGACGGGAAACCGGCGGGCATGACTACGAATGTTCCACATGGAACAATTAAATTTTCCCCGGGAGGAAGAAAAGCGCGTGGCAAAAATTGTAGCGATCGCAAACCAGAAAGGCGGAGTGGGCAAGACCACCACCGCCGTCAATCTTTCCTCCTGCGTGTCGGCTTTGGGCAAAAAGTGCTTATCGTGGACCTGGACCCGCAGGGCAATACCACCACCGGTTATGGCATCCCGAAAGCGCAGCGTGGAAAAGGGGACCTACGAGATCCTGATCGGTGAAGGCACGGCATCCGAGGCCATCCGTAAGACCGAGTACCGCACCGATGTCATCGGTTCCAACACCCGTCTGGCCGGTGCCAGTCTGGAAATGATCGACCTGCCCGCTCGCGAGGGGCGCCTGCGCAAGGCGCTGGCTGAGGTGCAGAAGGATTACGACTTCATCTTTATCGACTGCCCGCCCAGTCTGGATCTGCTCACCCTCTGAACGGCCTGAGTGCCTGCGACAGTGTTCTCATTCCGGTGCAGTGCGAGTACTATGCACTGGAAGGCTGTCGGAGCTTATCAGCACACTCAAAGACTGTCCGCAAGAAGTATAACCCCTATCTGGACATCGAGGGCGTGGTGTTCACCATGTTCTCGCTGCGGTACAACCCTGACCGTGCAGGTGGTGGATCAGGTGCAAAAGGTACTTTGGCACCAAGGTCTACAAGACCACCATCCCGCGCAGGATCCGGATCTCGGAAGCGCCCAGCTATGGCCAGCCCATCAATTTCTATGAGCCGAAGGGCAAGGGGCAGCGAAGCGTACATGGATCTGGCAATCGAATTTGTCAAGAACAACCGCCCGCACGAGCCCAAAAAGGCCCGCCAAAAGTGCAAGACCCGTCGCAGAGCAGACGGCGGTCAAAAATGCTCTGGAAGATTAAAACCTCAGGGGAACAAGGTGAATGGCAAGAGGAAAAGGGAGGACTTGGCCGCGGGCTGGACAGTCTGTTTGAAGATGCCGCCCCGGTTTTTGAGTCCGGTGCAAAGGTAGACACCTTGCCTCTGCGTGAGATCGAGCCGGACCCGGAACAGCCGCGCAAGACCTTTGACGAACAGGCGCTGGGCGAGCTGGCGGCCAGCATTGCAGAGCATGGTCTGCTGCAGCCCATCGCGGTGCGGCCCGCCCGGGGGGCGGCTATAGCAGCATCGTGGCGGGTGAGCGCCGCTGGCGTGCCTGCCGCATGGCAGGGCTGAACGAGATGCCGGTGGTCATTAAGGATGTCAGCGACGAGCAGGCAATGGAGCTGGCTCTGGTGGAAAACTCTGCAGCGCGAGGACCTGGACCCGGTGGAAGAAGCTGCAGGTATCCGTGAGCTGATGACCCGCTGCGACCTGACACAGGAGCAGGCGGCCCAGAAGCTGGGCAAGAGCCGCAGCGCACTGGCCAACAGCCTGCGCTTGCTGAACCTGCCGGAAAACGTGCTGGAACTGCTGAAAAGCGGCTTCATTACTATCGGACACGCGAAGGTCGTTTTGAGCCTGCCTACACCGGAGTTGCAGGAGGAAGCGGCTCAAATGATAGCGGACAACCAGCTGAACGTCCGTCAGGCCGAGGCACTTTGCAAAAAGATGGCAAAGCCCGCCAAAGGAGCCCAGAGAACCCCAGCCGCGGGGCACCCCTGCCGGTGGAGGTGGAAGAAAGCCTCAAACAGGCGCTGGGCAGCGAGGTGAACGTGGCCTACCACGGCGGCAAGGGCAAGCTGACGGTGCATTTTATTCCGATGAACAGCTGCGGGCCTTTGCCAACCTGCTGGGACAGTACCAGAACGAAGAATAAAACAACCGCGATCCAAGGCGGGCGACCGCCTTTGAACGGCGCAGGGGAGGGATCTTACTCCCTGCGCGAACCGAAATAGAGTAAGGAGAGTAAATCATGCTGGATATCAAATTTGTCCGCGAGAACCCGGACGCGGTTAAGGAAAACATCAAAAAGAAGTTCCAAGACGCAAAGCTGCCGCTCGTGGACGAGGTCATCGAGAAGGACGCAAAGTACCGCGAGTGCCTGAAGGAAGTTGAGGCCCCTCAAGGCCGCCCGAAACAAGCTGAGCAAGGCCAACGGCCCCCTGTTCGGTCAGCTGAAGAAGTGCACCGACGAGGCCCAGAAGGCGGAGCTGCAGAATCAGATCGATGCCAACAATGCCGCCGTCAAGGCGGATGCCGACAAGATGGCTGAGCTGGAAAAGGCTGAGGAGGCCCTTGCCGCACGCATCCAGGAGATCATGTACTCCATCCCCCAGATGATCGACCCCAGCGTGCCCATCGGCCCCGACGACACCTATAATGTGGAGGCACAGCGCTTTGGTGAGCCTGTGGTGCCCGATTTCCCCATTCCGTACCACACCGAGATCATGGAGAGCTTCGACGGCATCGATATGGACGCCGCCGGCCGCGTGGCCGGTAACGGCTTTCTACTACCTGCTGGGCAACATCGCCCGCCTGCACGAGGCCGTGCTGGCTTACGCGCGCGACTTTATGATCGATAAGGGCTTCACCTATGTCATCCCCCCTTTTATGATGCACGGCTCGGTGGTGCAGGGTGTGATGAGGTTCCCCGAAATGGATGCCATGATGTACAAGATCGAGGGGGAGGACCTGTACCTGATCGGTACCAGCGAGCACACCATGATCGGCCGCTTCATCGACCAGACGCTGGACGAGAGCAAGATGCCCCCCTGACCCTGACCTCTTACTCCCCCTGCTTCCGCAAGGAAGGGGAAGCCATGGCATCGAAGAACGTGGCGTGTACCGTATCCACCAGTTTGAGAAGCAGGAAATGATCGTCATCTGCCGCCCCGACGACAGCATTGACTGGTACGATAAGCTGTGGAAGAACTCTGTGGAGCTGTTTCGCAGCATGGAGATCCCCGTCCGTCAGCTGGAGTGCTGCTCCGGCGACCTGGCCGACCTGAAGGTGAAGTCCTGCGACATCGAAGCCTGGAGCCCCCGCCAGCAGAAGTACTTCGAGGTCTGCTCCTGCTCCAATCTGGGCGATGCACAGGCCCGCCGCCTGCACATCCGCGTGAAGGGCAAGGACGGCAAGACCTATCTGGCCCACACCCTGAACAACACCTGCGTGGCCCCCCCCCGTATGCTGATCGCCTTCCTGGAGAACCACCTGCAGGCCGACGGGCACCGTGACCATCCCCGAAGTGCTGCAGCCGTATATGGGCGGCCTGAAGGTCATGGTCCCCACCAATAAGAAGAACTAAAACTGCACCGGGTTTTCCACATCCGGGCAGAAAAAGGTTGAAAAAAACCGCTTTCCGCACAGGGAAGCGGTGCTTTTGCGTGGGAAGCGGAGCTTAATTCCCTCAGGCAAAGCCTACGGCTTTGCCAGCTCCTCCCAGAGGGAGCCTCTGGCATAGCGGTAAAGTTTCCGGCTCAAACGCAAAGCTTGCGGTAGCGCTATAAGCTCCCCCTGAGAGGAAAGACTTCCCCTCCGGGGAAGATGTCGCGCAGCGACAAAAAAGGAATCTGGCATCGCGCAGCGATGACTGAGAGGGTTCGTCTTTTTTGCAGCAAAACCTTTACAAAAAATGACAAGAAATGTAATATTATAACGCACCTATGTAAATAAATCGAGAATCTCAAAAAACTGCAAAATTTTTTAAAAATATGTGTTGACAAAAAGGGGTATCTGTGGGTATAATAATAGAGCACTGTTCAAGTGCACAATTAATATGTGGCGGCATAGCTCAGTTGGCTAGAGCATTCGGTTCATACCCGAAGTGTCACCGGTTCAAATCCAGTTGCCGCTACCACTTTTACAGAGTTTCGCTAAGGTTAGGGGGACGGTCATCTGCAGTAGTGGGCGATGGATGTCGGAGGTTTTAGCGAAGCTCTGTATTTATAAGGCCCGTTGGTCAAGCGGTTAAGACACGGCCCTTTCACGGCTGTAACATGGGTTCGATTCCCGCGGGTCATAAAAACGCCTTTGCGCAATGCGCAAGGGCGTGCTTTTTGCTTTGTCCCGGATGGGAAGCTTTAGCTACATAATACAGGATAGACTTTTTTCAAAAAATAAGATATACTTACGTTGAAAAGGTGGGATGTGTTATGCCGGAGATCAGTTTGTTTTGCGGGATACGGGTCATGTGTTTACAGTGACCATAATCCGCCGCATTTTCACGCCGAATACGGCGGATTCAAGGCATTGATCGATATTCAAAAATTCCTGTGTGATCCGTGGTGCATTGCTTGGGCGGCAGCCGAAGCTGATCCTTGCATGGTGTGAGCTGCATAAGGATGAGCTGATGCAGAACTGGGAACTGGCCAGAACTGCTGCACCGCTCAATCACATTGCACCGCTGATCTAAAAAAAGGAGGCATCTCTATGGATACGTTGTTCCCCAAGGTCTTGCAGGCTGTTGCGGGCAAGGACTTTACAGTGTACCTCTATTTCAACGATGGCTCTTGTGCGTCTGTATGACGCAAAGCCGCGCTGCTTGCGCTGGGCGGGGTTTTGCGCCCTTGCAGGATGAAGCTTTTTTCAAAAGCCGCCTGACCGTCCTGAACGATACCGCAGCATGGGATGTGAACGGTGACCGGGACCCCGGCAGCTGTGTGGACTTGGACCCCATCGAGTTGTACGAGACCTGCCCTGTGGTGGTAGACCCGCTGGAATCGGCATCCTGATCCGCAAAAATAAAACACGGGAAGATCCGCAGATCTTCCCGTGTTTTATTTATTCTGCTCCCTGCACATACCGCAGGATGTCCGCCGGTACCTCTGCCAGCGCATTTGCACCGGCAGCGGTCAGTTCTGCGCGGCCCCGGAAGCCCACAGCGCGCCCATGGCGGGCAGTCCGGCATTGTGTCCGGTGAGGATGTCCACATCACTGTCGCCCACAAAAAGGGTAGCGGCAGGGGTCTGCGCCCAGCTCGGTCATCAGGGCGTACAGGCCGGTGGGGTCGGGCTTGGTAGGCACGCCGGGTGGTTGGCCCCCGCACGGCGTCAAAGCGGCCGGTACCAAAGTAGTGGGCAATGATGCCGCCGCACAGGGCATCAGCCTTGTTGGAGAACACCGCGCACTGGATGCCCTCGGCCTTCAGTCGTCCAGCAGCGCCGGAATGCCGGGGTAGGGGCCGTCTTGTCCTCCTTGTGGGCGTCGTACCGGGCAGTGAACTGCGCCAGTGTCGCCGCCAGATGCCGGGGTGCGGGCGTCAGCGGGGAGAATCGCTCCACCAGCTTGGGAATGCCGTTGCCAACCATCAGCTTGAACTGTGCCACCGTAAAGGTGGGCCAGCCGTTTTGTGCGCACACCCCAGTTGCCGGCATCGGCAAGGTCGTCGATGGTGTTCAGAAAGGTGCCGTCCAGATCAAATAATACAGTCTTTATCATAAAATAGTCTCCGTTGGTCTGTGATACAAAAAATGCCCCGCCGACCGTAGGTTCAGCGGGCATCGCAAGTATACTTCTATATCTCCAGAAAATCAAGAGCCGCAAGCGGCACGCTGCGCACGGTGACCTTTTCTTTGCCGGGAAATACAAGGGTCAGGTTGGCGCGCTGCACCGTCACCGCCCGGGATTGCAACGCAGTAAAGCCGGTGTCCGGTGGAACACGCACAGCTGGTGCAGATGGAACCGGTGCTGCCGACAGAGCAGCAGCTGTCCCTTTTGCCCATACGCCCTCCCGGTGCCAGCCCACGGCGGCAGCGCCCAGCAGGGCGGCAAACACCCCGGTGGGGATGAGCAGCGGCAGGGTAAGAGCCGGCAGGTGGTGCGGGATACCGCCGTCAGGTAGCCGTCAGACAAAAGCGCCAGCGGGATGCCCGCCGGCAGAAAAAATACCATGCTGCGGTCAGTGGTGTCGGTGCGGGTGTCCGGGGGCAGCTGCGCCATCTCGGCAGCAGCTCCCGCAGCAGCGGGTGCCCTCCCCCGCCAGACGAATAAGGGCAGCTCCGGACGGCACGCCCCTGCCGAGACAAATACCGGGCAGTAATGCAGCGCCCATGTGGCGGGGGAACGGCGTAGGTCGGCGTAGTTCAGCTGGCAGAGCCGCAGCCGCATCGTACCGGCGTACAAGCCCGCCCCGGCTTCCCAGCTGGGTGTCGGTGCGCCAGACGGTGTACTGCACCGCCTGCAACGCGCTGCGCACCAGACTGATGCAGAACAGGGTGCCCGCCAGTACCAGCAGCCCAACGCCGTGCCTCCAGCGGCAGCCAGCGGGCGGCAAACGCCGCCAGCTGTCCCAGCTGCGCAAGGGCAGCGGTCTGGGCGTCCGGGGCGTAGCTTTGGGTCTGGTGGATGGCGAACCACCATAAAAATCAGGGTGGACAGGCCGTTGGCACCCAGCACCGTAAAGGCCAGCTTTTCCGCCCTTGGGCGCGTGCCACAGCGGGTCCGTCACCGGCAGCAGTACATCGGCAAGCTCCTCGGCCTGCTGTCGGGTAAGATACAAAGTGATGGTCTTGGTCTGCCCCCACAGGGGTACAGCACCACCCGGCAGGCACCGGTCAGCCGGTAGAGCAGGGGCTGCCCAGCATCAGCGCCGCCAGCCCCTCGGCACGCAGGGCGCGGTCCAGCCGCACGCCCAGCCGCCAGCTGACGTGCACCGTGCCCCTCGGCATCCACCTGCCAGCGGCCGCCATAGTACACGCCCAGCACACGGCGCTGATAAAAAAGAGCAATACAAGCTCCTGCCGCAGCGCCGCGCGCAGGGCGTCCCAGTTGCGGTCAAAAAAGCACCTGTACCAGCGGCAGAAGGTACACCAGCAGGTCTTTGCGCAGATGCAGCGCCGCCAGCGGGTGAAAGTTTTCCCGGTTCACGTTGCCCTCCATCAGTACTGCAGCCAGCGCAGCCGCCTGTGCGGCGGGGGATGCCGGGCAGCACCAATTGCAGCCCCGGGCTGCGCACAGCGAGCACAGTGCACCCCTGCCGCCCACAGCAGGCGCAGCAGCTGCACCCCGGTGACCGCTCGGCGCGGATGCGGTGCAGCACAGGGACAGCCACCCCCTCGACTGCACCAGACGCTGTCCATGCCGTCAGGCGGCGACAAAGCGTAGCAGCGCACCCGGACAAGCGCCACCAGCGCCGCCCATGCTACAGTGTAAAAGACCGCGCCTCGCCCACACGCTTCGCCAGAAGGCAAAGGGCGCACAGAGCAGCCCAGCAATACGTAACTGAACGAAGCAATACCGAG
>VOFK01000689.1_pt1 | contig 34978 bp, 49 predicted proteins | sample 5384121 | NCBI WGS metagenome assembly VOFK01 (sample SAMN12384730, study PRJNA508395) | human gut metagenome | isolation source: healthy gut J | host: Homo sapiens | reverse complement strand
CTCATTGTACTTCGTTCAGTTACGTATTGCTCATACGTTTGAAGGTATGGGCCGTGTGAAGGTATCGGAGGTATCTTCCGGTGATATCTGCGCCTTTAGTGGGTATCGAAGGATTTGAGATCGGAGATACGATCTGCGACTACGAGAACCCCGAAGCATTGCCGCCCATCGCCATTGACGAGCCTACCATGGTATGCTGTTTACTATCAACGACTCTCCGTTCTTCGGCGGCAAAGAAGGTAAGTTTGTAACTTCCGCCATATACATGACCGTCTGATGAAGGAGGCTGGACAAGAACCTTGCGCTTCGCGTACGCAAGAGCGAGGAAGACGGAAAGTGGGTGGTTTCCGGTCGCGGTGTCCTACACCTCTCCGTATTGGTTGAGACGATGCGTCGTGAAGGATATGAATTGCAGGTGGGGGCAGCCACAGGTGATTTTTAAGGAGATAGACGGTGTGAAGAACGAGCCTATCGAGGAGCTCACGGTCAACGTTCCCGAAGAGTATGCCAGCAAGATTATCGATATGGTGACCCGCCGTAAGGGTGAAATGGTGAAAATGGAAAGCGCCGGAGAGCGCGTCAATCTTGAATTCAATATGCCGTCGCGCGGTATTATCGGTTTGCGTACCAATGTGCTGACTGCCTCTGCCGGTGAAGCTATCATGGCGCACCGCTTTAAGGAATACCAACCCTATAAGGGTGAAATCGAACGCCGTACCAACGGTTCCATCATAGCTATGGAATCCGGTACGGCTTTTGCTTATGCCATAGACAAACTGCAGGACCGCGGAAAGTTCTTCATCTTCCCGCAGGAAGAGGTGTATGCCGGACAGGTTGTAGGCGAGCACTCTCACGATAACGACCTTGTGGTGAACGTTACCAAATCCAAGAAGCTGACCAACATGCGTGCTTCCGGTTCCGACGAGAAAGCGCGTCTGATTCCGCCGGTACAGTTCTCTCTGGAGGAAGCGCTGGAATATATCAAGGGAGACGAGTATGTAGAGGTTACTCCCAAGTCCATGCGTATGCGTAAGGTTATCTTGGATGAGACGGAGCGCAAGCGTGCCAATAAGAACTGATTTTACTTTTTTGAGTTGTTATATATAAGAAGGAGTGCTTCACTGAAAGGTGGGGCACTCCCTTCTTTGTGTTGTACGTCAATCTAATCGGTGTATTTCACTTTGGCGGCATCTCTCGGCTTGGCGGCAGGCGTTTCATCCGGATATCCGAAAGCAATGCAGTAAAGCAGCTTGTAGCCTTCGGGAAGTTCCAGTCTTTTGAGGTATTCGGCAGCTTCGGGCGTATCGGTCATAAAGCGTGTGGGGCTTGCCAGACAGCAGGAGCCTATGCCCATAGACCAGGCGGCAAGTACCATATTCTCACCCAGCAGTCCGCAGTCTATCTGCGAGCAGTCGTACGAAGTATCATTTCCGATGAACACTACCGTGGGCGCATTGCGGAACATATTCTTGAAATTGGGGTCTTCCGCTGCTTTCGGGTTCTTCTGCTTGAAGATTTCACTTACCCCGTTCAGGAACTTCCGGGTTGTCTACTACGCGTACCGCCCAGGACTGTTTGTTCTGACCGTTGGGGGCGTTGATGCCACAGTCAGGATGATTTTCATTGTGTCGCGATTTCACTGCTTCCGGTTTGTACTTGCGGACGCTGCGGCGCGATAGGATTGTCTCGATTATCGCTTCCGAATTGCTTTTCTCCGTAACTGTGGCTTCACTCTCTTTCTGTACCTGCGGCCCGCAAGCGGACAGCATCAATAGGCTTGCGCCTAACAGCATAACCTTTACACTCTTCATTCTCTGTATTAAATTGGTGATTCGCTTCTTCGCAAATCTAACAAAAAAAGCGGCTTCCGAGAACGAAAGCCGCCTTAAAAATATGTAATCCGGTTTTATTAGAGTTTCGGACCAGCAGCAACCAAAGCCTTACCGGCTTCGTTACCTGTGAACTTAGCGAAGTTCTTGATGAAGCGTCCTGCCAAGTCTTTTGCTTTTTCTTCCCACTTGCAAGCACATTCGTAAGTGTCGCGAGGATCGAGGATCTTCGGATCAACACCCGGCAATTCTGTCGGAACAACGAAGTCGAAGTAAAGGGATAACCTTTTGTCGGAGCCTTGTCGATGGAACCGTCAAGGGATAGCGTCGATGATACCACGAGTATCTTTAATGGAGATACGCTTGCCGCTACCGTTCCAACCGGTGTTAACCAAGTAAGCCTTAGCGCCAACCTTGTTCATCTTCTTAACCAGTTCTTCTGCATATTTAGTAGGATGCAAGCTCAGGAAAGCAGCACCGAAGCAAGCAGAGAATGTCGGAGTCGGTTCAGTGATACCGCGTTCCGTACCTGCCAGCTTAGCGGTGAAACCGGACAGGAAGTAGTACTGAGCCTGTTCGGGTTCAGGATAGATACCGGAGGCAATACACCGAAGGCATCAGCAGACAGGAAGATTACCTGATGAGCGTGAGGACCTTTAGATACCGGCTTAACGATGTTGTTGATGTGATAGATAGGATAAGAAACACGCGTATTTTCAGTAGTGCTCTTATCTGCGAAGTCGATCTTACCGTCAGTGTCAACAGTTACGTTCTCCAGCAGAGCGTCACGTTTGATGGCGTTGTAGATATCGGGTTCGCTTTCTTTGTCCAGGTTGATAACCTTAGCATAGCAACCGCCTTCGTAGTTGAATACGCCTTCGTCGTCCCAACCGTGTTCGTCGTCACCGATCAGCAGACGTTTCGGGTCGGTAGACAAAGTAGTCTTACCTGTACCTGACAGACCGAAGAAGATAGCAGAGTCAGTACCTTCCATGTTGGTGTTGGCAGAACAGTGCATAGAAGCGATACCGCGAAGCGGGTTCTTGTAGTTCATGATAGAGAACATACCTTTCTTCATTTCACCACCATACCAAGTGTTCAGGATAACCTGTTCGTTGGTCTTCAAGTTGAATACAGTAGCTGTTTCAGAGTTCAGACCCAGTTCCTTGTAGTTGTCAACTTTTGCTTTGGAAGCGTTGAATGATACGAAATCAGGTTCGCCGTAGTTAGCAAGTTCCTCAGCAGTCGGGCGGATGAACATGTTAGTTACGAAGTGAGCCTGCCAAGCTACTTCCATGATGAAACGCACTTTCATGCGGGTAGCTTCGTTAGCACCGCAGAAAGTATCGACAACGAACAGACGCTTGCCGCTCAACTGGTTTACAGCTTTAGCCTTCAGGTCGGCCCATGCTTCTTCAGAGCAAGGGTTTGTTATCGTTTTTGTATTCTTCGGAAGTCCACCATACAGAGTCCTTGCTGGCTTCGTTCATTACAAAGAATTTATCTTTAGGAGAACGTCCGGTATAGATACCTGTCATTACGTTCACAGCACCAAGTTCAGTTACTTGACCTTTTTCGAAGCCTTCCAGACCCGGTTTGGTCTCTTCAGCGAACAATACATCATAAGACGGGTTGTGGAGATCTCCTTCACGTCTTTGATACCGTACTTGCTTAAATCTAAATTTGCCATTTCTTTTAAGATTTTAAAAATTGGTATTTGGTTTATAATTCGTTTCTTTTTCGCCTTATCACAAGGGGGGAGGATTCATGAAAAACGCACCTTTTGGTAAGACCCTTGTTTTTTGCGACTACAAAAGTAATACTTTATTTTAAAAGAAACATCCAATTAGAGAAATTTTTCTGTAATAGGAAATCTTTTATAAAACCATAACAATATCTGCAAACTGAATGTTGCAAATTGGACAGAAATCATTTCTTTGCAATGAAATTGATGTCCAATACATATGAGAGTTATAAACTTTGCCGAGACTAACTCGGTCTTGAACCAATACATGGCGGAGATACGTGATGTGCAAGTACAGTCCGACCGTATGCGTTTCCGCCGGAACATCGAACGCATCGGCGAAATCATGGCGTACGAAATGAGTAAGGAACTGGCCTATTCCGAAAAGCAGGTACAAACGCCGTTGGGAATAGCTCCCGTCAGTACTTTCGATGATGATGTAGTGATTGCTACCGTCTTTCGCGCCGGGCTTCCTTTGCATACCGGTTTTCTGAATGTATTCGATCGTGCGGACAATGCTTTCGTTTCTGCTTACCGTTACTATAAGGATAAAGAGTGCCGCAACTGTGGATGTGCATATCGAGTATATCGCTACTCCCGACCTTTCACCGGCAAGACTCTGTTACTGGTTGACCCGATGCTTGCTACGGGCGAGAGTATGGAGCTTTTGCCTGGAAGGCTTTCCTTACCAAGGGCACGCCTGCCAAACTGCAGATTGCTTGTGTTATTGCCAGCCGGCAAGGGGTAGAGCATTTGCAGAAACTGTTCCCGGTGACGAGGTCTCCTTGTGGTGCGGTGCCATTGACCCGGATATGAATGAGCATTCGTACATTGTTCCGGGATTGGGGGATGCCGGAGACTTGTCATTCGGAGATAAGAATCAAGTTGTAATCCGTATTGATGTCTTACCTTGCCCGGATTGGGAGAGTTATGTACTCCTCTATTTAGCCCAAAAACAGTTTTTCCGTATAGGTGTCTTTGTCGGCTACGTCTTTATAGTAGGGATTATAATTCACCTCTGTGCTGGGATATCGCCAGCGGTTCGGTACGCGGGGATGGTGCCCGATACTTCGGGAAATATTAGTCCTGAAGGATAGCCTGTGCGGCGGATGTCACTCCATGCCTCACGGCTGACGAGGAAACCGAAGTGCAGCCATTTTTGCGTAATGATGGCATCCAACTTGTCCGCATACGCAGCACTGTTCCATTTTGCATTGGCAAAGTCTGCAATCTCTTCGGAGGCAGGGGCATCGTAGCGGCGGCAGTTCTCTCCCCGAACCGATTGAGTCATAGTAGTAATAGAGCGTGACGGACTGGCTGACAGCCGTCTTGAATTCTTCTTCTGCTTTCGACATGTCTTGTGTCACCCCATATCCCATGGCATAGGCTTCCGCTTTCAGAAAGTGTATCTCGGGCGAAGCCATTATCAGCATATCGAATTTATCGTTTTCCCCAAAAGAATCCTCTTTGAGTGATTTGTGAGAAGCCTTTGTTGTCTGTATTCACCTCATCCTGTGCCTGGGCATTGTAATACTCCGTCAGCTCGTCTGCTACCGTGAGGTCCGTACCCAGGTAACGGTGTTCGTCCACTGTCCGGTTTCGCGGTTGGTGATGCTTACGGGATTGTAGTTCAGCAGGATGCGGGGGTCGTCTTCGCCTTTGACGTAGACACCGCTTAGCGGGTCGCTGCTGGTTCATGTCATAGTTGCCATGGCTTAACATGCGGTCTATGATAGCGCCCGAAGCGAGACGGTTCGTTATCCAGTCGCCTAATCCGCTGCCGGCGGTAAGTTCAGTTGTCCGGACTTCTGGTTGACGATGAAGATATTGTTTCCCTGCTCCTCTACCAGTGGATAGTCGGCAGGGTTTTCCAGCATTTCCTTGATGGCTGCACGTCCTTCTTCCTGTAAAGCTCCCTGTGTAGCTACACGCATGGCAAGGCGCAGGCGCAGGGAGTTTGCATAGCGTTCCCATTTCTCCATATTCCCTAAATTGATGAAGTCCTGAGTGCTGAAATTCTTTGGTACGGTTACCAAACGGAAACGCGGGGCAATTTCTTTCAGTTCGCCAAGAATTGTTCTGTAAATATCTTCGGCTTTGTCGTAAGGGGCGTAGGAACCGTTAACGTCGTTGGTCAGCGGCAGGGTGCATGCTTTGAAGAAAGGCATGTCGCCGAAAATATCCACCGTTGCGGCAAAGAAGTCGTACAGTGCACTTTGGCTGCCAGCATAAAGGCTCGTCCTGTGCTTTCTTGCGTGTCGTTCTCCTCATTGTACAGCGATTCCATCTTGCGGTATTGCATCAGTGCCGAATACAGATTGTCCCATTGCCCGTCTATGGCAGGCGTATATCCCGGGCTGTACATACCGCCCGAGTAGCTGTAGCCGAAGGTCTGCGCGTACTTGCCCACAAACTGTGAGTCGAAGCCGAAGAAACGTCCGTACTCATATATGTCATAATCTTTCACTTTCTGGAAGACTCCTACCATCAGATTGCTGATGGTAACCTGGTTGACCTTTTGAAGGGTCTTCGTATTTTTGCTGTCGAAGTCGGAGTCCGTACAGCCGGAAGCTGCCAATAGCAACCCTCCCGATACTACGAAAGCCCCTATATTCATCTTTTTCATATCTATTTTCATTAACTTTCAATTTTTATTCTTCAATTCTCTATCCTTTATTTCCTAAAAGCTTGCGCGCAACGAAACACCGAAGTTACGTGTTGCAGTAGTAGAGCCGCCCACTACCGCCTGGCTTGCCCAGGATGTTCCTACGGAAGATTCTGCATCGTAATTCTTCAGTGCCTTGTAGAAGTAGAACAAGTTACGTCCGAATATGGAAACGCTCAGTCGGGTCATTCCCAATTTGGCTGTCAGCTTCTCCGGGAACTGGTAGCCGATAGTCAGTTCGCGCAGTTTGACATACGTATTGTCGAATACTGAGTGGCGGTATGTGAGTTGTTCAGACTGGGTACCCCAATTATAAGTTTGGTTGTAGTAGTAGCCGGCGGGGATGATGCGTGTGTTTTTCTCGCCCGTGGAAGCCACTACGCCCGGCAGGATAACGCCGTCGTGATAAATAATTTCTCCGTTCGGACCGGCGCCTGATGAAGGATCCACCTGTACGGGTGTGCCGCTGGCGTTGTTGTTGCCCGGATAGTAGTAGGACAGGCCGCCGTGTTCCGTATCGCGGTATTGCAAGGACTCCGGTGTCAGACCCGATGCGGTGGAATACTGGTACATCTCGTTGATGACGTCGCCGCCTATGCGGAAGTCGATACTGAAATCCAGGAAGATGTTCTTGTAGGAGAACGAGCTGAACAGACCGCCTACGCCGTCGGGGTTGATGTTTCCTACTCTTTGCAGATCTGTCTGATTCAGGTAAAGTCCCTTGTCCGATACGAGATACTCTCCGTTTTCGTTCATCTGGGGCACTTGCACGTAGATGTCACCCATCGGACGTCCTTCTACGGCTTGTATCTTGGCACCGCCTCCGCCTATGTTGGATATTTCGAGGTACGGCACGCCTTCAGCGAGCTTCACGACCTTGTTGCGGTAGATGCCGTAGTTGGCCGTCAGGTCCCAGCGGAAATTCTTGGTCAGTACAGGAGTGGCGCTGACGGAGATGTCCCAGCCTTCATTGGCTACTTCTCCCACATTCATCAGCACGTACTTCACACCCGATGATGGAGGGTTGCGGTGTGGAGAGTATCTGGTCTTTCACGCGGTTGTTGTAGTAGGATACGTCGAAGCCCAGCCGGTTATTGAGGAACTTGCTTTCAAGACCTATTTCGTATTCGTACTTCTTTTCGGGCGGATATTGGCATTTCCCCACGAAGAAGGCACATAGTTCCATGTGAAGCCGTTGTCCGAGCCTTGCTCGTAGATGATATTGGCGGCATAGGTTTCTGGTGCGTTACCCACGATTCCGTATGAAAGGCGGAGCTTGCCATGATTCCACCATGCAGGCATGCGGAAAGCGTTCGAGAACAGGAAACTAAGGTTGGCGGAAGGGTAGAAGAAACTTTTCTTTCAGTGTGGAGGAACGCTCTTGTCGTCCGGTCAGTTCGAGGAATAGGTAGTTGTCCCAACCCAGACTCAGTGTACCCATGTAGCCCGTCTTCAACAGTTCCATACGTTGCAGCGTGCTGCTGGCGGTGTAGCGGCTGGCGTTGAGGTCGAACCAGTTTTCCGTAACCAGACCGCCGTTGGTGGAGACGCGCATGTTGTTCATGTTTTCGTAACGTCCTGTCCAGCCCAGTGTGGCGGCAATGTCGAAGCGGCGGATATTGTAGTTGAAGTTCAACATCACATCGCCGTACACGATGTCGTAACGTCGGTTGATGCTTCTGGAAACTGCCGCTGGGATCGTACAGGGAGTTAGGGCGTTCTGTTTCATATTCCAATGTCTGCTTGGTGTCTGTTATATCTGTGGCAAGTTGGGCGCGGAGACTCAACCAATTGGTAATCTGCCAGGTGGGGCGTACCATACCGATGAGGCGGTTCTCCGTTTCCTTGCTGTGATGATGGTACATGTTCCAGAGCATATTCGATACGCCGTTCAGGTATCCCGGGTCGTATGCCCAGGCTTCGTCCGGAGTGAGTGTGGCATCGCCACCTACGGCATATGTTGCGGTAGCCCAGGCTGGTGACGTAGCTCTGTTTCAGATAGGGAATATCCATGAAGGAGGAGAACATGTTGCTGAAACTGCCATATAGGTTCAATGATGTTTGAGGACGGTTTTTTACGTCCTGTATGATGTAGTTCAGTGAGTATTCTATGTCAGCGTCCTTGCCAGCTTGTAGGAACCGGTCAGCTTGAAGTTATGCTTTGTAAAGCTGCCCGTCAGCGAGTTGGGCGTCTCGCCATGAAGGTGTATGAGAAGCGGTTACTGCTCGTCTCCGTACCTTGCGAAATGGCGAGGTTGTAGGTCTGGTTCCAGCCCGTACGGAACAATTCTTTCCAGGGATTGTCCGTAGTCGGAAGATAGAGGGCGAACCTTGCCGTCCCAGTACAGCACGTCGCTTCCGTCATATTTCGGACCGAAGGACATGGTCGTGCTATACAGACTTCTGTAGCTTTCGCCGTTCATGGTGCGTTGGTAGAAACCTCCCGTCTGCTTTTCGTAATCGCTGTATTCCGTGTTGTAACGTCCCGGGCCGTATACGGTCTGTACTTTCGGCAGGTAGGCGGGCAGATTGGCGGTGACCTGCGCGGTGAAGTCCACTGTCAGCTTGCCGCTTTTGGCGCGTTTGCTGGTGATAACCACCGCACCGTTTGCAGCTTCTGAACCGTAGAGCGCCGTAGCTGAAGCTCCCTTCAACACGCTCACGCTTTCGATGTCCTCTGGATTAATGTCTACCAAACCATTGGAACGTATCTGCCCGTCGTTGCCGAATTCGGCAAAGTCGGTACTCTTGCCCGTTCCGCCGTTGCGGATGGGCACGCCGTCCAGGATGATGAGCGGCTGGTTGTTTCCGGTGATGGACGTGAGTCCGCGTACATTGATAGACACGGCTCCGGCGGAACCGCCCTGCGTCTGCGTGATGCGGATGCCCGGCGCCTTACCGTACATGGCGGATGCAAAGTTGGTTGCTCCCGCCTTCACTATTTCATCCGATTCGATGGTGCTGACGGCATAGCCTAATCGTTTGGTGTCTTTCTTGATACCCATAGCCGTAACAACCACCTCTTTCAGCTGTTGCGAGTCTTCTCTCAACGTCACTTTCAGATCACCTTGTTTTTTTCGTTTTGCCAATCTGATTTCGCGGGTGGCATAGCCCATATAGGCTATGGATAGTGTTGCGTCGGTGGGGACTGTCAGTATAAAAACTCCCCTCCACATCGGTAATGACACCGTTGTTGGTTCCTTTCTCTATGACACTGGCGCCGATAAGCGGCTCTCCCGTCACATCTCTTACAATACCTTTGATTGTCTTGCTTTCCTGCGCACCGGCACTTCCTGTCAATAGGAATGCCAATGCTACAATCATACTACCTAATACCTTTTGAAAATGTAGCTTGTGCGAAGCACAGCTCCGTTTTTTTTTGATAGACTTCATATTTCCACAATTATTGTTTCCTTGTACAATTAAATCCGTTGGATTTTTTTGCTTTATTATAAGACAAGCGGTATGCCAAAATGAAGTATGGGGCGTTTTTTTTTGATAGTTTTGTATATGATATTCAGATGTTGTTTTTTTATAAATACTTATAATATGTGTATGCAGGTTGTGGAATGTTGTGGAAAAAATCCACACTTGCAGGTTGCTATTCCAGCATCTTATTCCGGCGGTTTTCATTATACTTTGTGCCTGCATCCGGAAGACCGTGTTTTATACCGCGTTCAATCTCCCGTTCCAATGCCTGAGTTTCCCGTGTAAAATGGCCCTTATGTATTTCTTCGTTTTCGGTTGCGGGCTGTCCGGCCCGCAAACCCCTTTCAATTGGCTTTTATATTCCCTTGAAAACGGGGTTTTAATGTAGATGCACAACGGGTTTTTATACAGTGTATTGTCACCTTTATGCTGAGGCATATCGGTATTTTGCCTCTGCCTTTGGAAGATTGTTTCTTTGCTGCCAACCGGGATATAAAAGCCCCCTTCACCCGCTGTCCCTTATGGATAAAGGGATGTGGAAAACTTGTATTCCTGTTCCGTGGAGGTTATTTCACTTCCCAGGTATCATTGGTCATCAGTAGTTCCTCGAAGTTGTGGTACTTCTTTCTTGGCAGATACCTCTTCGATCTGTGCATGTACGGCATCGTCGTAGGTAGGGGCTTCCACATCGCGGATTACACCGAGGGCAATCGGGAAGTCAGGGCTTTCCATCAGGGCGAGTTTCAGTTGCAGGGTGTTGTCCTCGCAATGGGCGTCGTGGATAAGAATGTCCTTTTCAGTAATGCCGTTTTCACCGAGCTTCACCACTTTCAGCCCGAAGCCTTCTTGCATTAGTCCGTATTCGTTGTTCTCGCCGAAGAGCATGGGCTTGCCATGCTCCAGATAGATGGCGTGTTTGGCGCGGTCTTCTTTCTTGGCAACGGCATCGTGCGTGCCGTTATTGAAGATTACACAGTTCTGGAGAATCTCGCAACGCTGGCTCCTTTGTGGTTGTAGGCGGCTTTCAGGATTTCCACCGTTCCGGCTGCATCCGTCGCAACGGCTCGTGCAAAGAAGTGGCCTCGTGCACCGAAGCAAAGGGAACCGGCTGGAACGGATCCCTCTACCGTGCCGTAAGGAGATGATTTGCTGACGAAACCGCGGGGAGACGTCGGGGAGTATTGTCCTTTCGTCAGGCCGTAGATACGGTTGTTCAGCAGAATCATGTTCAGGTTGATGTTGCGGCGGTTGGCATGGATGAAGTGGTTGCCGCCGATGGCGAGTCCGTCGCCGTCGCCGCTCACCTGCCATACGGTGAGCTCCGGATTGGCAACCTTGCAACCGGTGGCAATGGCAGCGGCACGTCCGTGAATGGTGTTCATGCCGTAGGTATTCATATAGTGGGGCAGACGGCTGGAACAGCCGATACCTGAGATTACTGCTGTTTTGTAAGGCGGAACGCCGATTTCGGCCATAGCCTTATGCAGGGACGCGAGGAAAAAATGGTCACCGCAACCCGGACACCAGCGGGGTTGCCCTTTCTTGAAATCTTTTGCTGTATATTCGCACATAGTTCTTTTCTTTTTTAGTTCTTGATAATCTCCTCAAATGCTTGTACTAACTCGTTCACCAGGAAGGCTGGCCTTTCACCTGATTGAACTGGTAGGGAACGAAACCGTCTACTTTCATGCGCAGGTATCCGGCAAACTGTCCCATGTTCTGCTCGGCCACCACTACTTTCTTGTAGCGCTTCATCACTTCTGCCGTATTCTTGGGCAACGGGTTGATGAACTTGAAGTGGGCGAGAGCCACTTTCTTGCCAGTGGCGCGGAGTTCGTCCATAGCGGCGTGCAGATGGCCGTAAGTGCCGCCGAAGCCGACAATCAGCAGTTCGGCATCGTCCTTGTCGCCTTCCACTTCTACATCGGGCACTTCGATTTTGGCAATCTTTTCGGCACGCAGGCGGGTCATCAGGTCGTGGTTCTCAGGGTCGGTAGAGATGGCTCCTGTCTTGTTGTCTTTCTCCAATCCGCCGAGGATGTGGGTGAAGCCCTCTGTTCCGGGGATGGCCCAATAGCGGCTGCCGGTCTTTTCGTCGCTGGTAGGGAGTCCATGTACCCTGCATGTCGGGACGTACATAAGGTGGAACGATAGCGGGATAATCGGCAAGCTTGGGCAGTTTCCACGCTGCTGAGCCGTTGGCAACGAAAGCATCGGTAAGCAGTACGACGGGAGTCATGTGCTCCAATGCTATCTTGGATGCCATATAGGCGCATTCAAAGCAGTCTGTCGGTGAGGTAGCGGCAAGTACGGGCATGGGGCTTTCGCCATTGCGGCCGAAGAAGTACTTGCAGAAGTCGGTCTGCTCGGACTTGGTGGGCAGACCTGTTGCAGGGCCACCGCGCTGTACATCGAGCACCACAAGTGGCAGTTCCATAATGACAGCCAGGTTCATGGCTTCCGATTTCAGGCAGATACCCGGTCCGGAGGTGGAGGTAACCGCCAATGCTCCGGCAAAGGATGCTCCGACGGCGGAGGCGCAACCGGAAATCTCGTCTTCGCACTGTACAGTCATTACTCCCAGTGACTTATGTGCTTAGACAACTCATGCAATACATCGGTTGCCGGAGGGTAATGGGATAGGAACCCAGGTAAAGCTTCAGGCCTGCTTTCTTCGGCAGCGGCTATGAAGCCGTAGGCTGTGGCCTTGTTGCCCGTGAATGTCCATATAGCGTCCGGGAGTCTTTACTTTACTTTCAATCTTGTAAGTGTGAGAGGCGGATGCATGGGTGTTGTGCCCGTAGTCGTATCCGGCGCGGATAACCTTGATATTGGCTTCTGCAATTTCGGGTTTCTTGGCAAATTTCTCGCGGATGAACTCTTCGGCTATCGTCAGGTCGCGGTTGAACAGCCAGCATACCAGTCCCACTGCAAACATGTTGCGGCACTTCAGCATGGTTTGTTGTCCATACCCGTGTCGGCAAGGCAGTCTTTTACCATTTTGGAGATAGGAGCGGCAATGACATCCTGCTTGATGCCCATTTCTTCAATGGGGTCGTCTGTCTTGAAAGCCGCCTTTTCCAAATCCGATTTGAATGCATCTGTATCAATGATAATACATGCGGTAGATTTGGCAAACTTATACTGCGTTTTCAATGCTGCAGCGTTCATAGCTACCAGTACATCGCATTTATCACCGGGGGTATAGACTTTGTTTGCACCGATGTGTACCTGAAAACCGGATACGCCCGTCAGTGAGCCTTGCGGGGCGCGGATGTCTGCCGGATAGTCAGGGAATGTACTGATGTCATTACCTACCGTAGCCGAAACTGTTGAAAAGATGTTGCCGGCGAGCTGCATACCGTCGCCGGAGTCTCCGGAGAAGCGGACTACCACTTGCTCCAGTTCTTTGACCATCATGTCGTTTGCCATAACTTACGAATTATTATATGTTACATTAAAAAAATGTGATATTATCATTTTGTTGACGGACAAATTTCGTAAAGTTAATCGGATTAACAAAACTTTTTTCGGAAAATCGGCAGAATACACTATCTTTGTACCCCGCATTCTATTGTTATATACAGAAAGTATGCATAAAGGCCTTGTAGTTCAACGGATAGAATAGAAGTTTCCTAAACTTTAGATAGGGGTTCGATTCCCCTCGAGGCTACCAAATGACTTGTTGATTGAGGTTGTTAAACAAATACTCCCCGGATATTCCTATTTTGGATAGGAGATACCCAGGGGAGTTCCTTTTCAGAGTATAATAGTTGAGAGAATTATTTTATGGCACGTGTCCCGTTCATTATGTCTTCAGGAACTTTTTCGCATCGCACATAGACGGATACATCTTCGGCGTCCTCTAAAACAGTCCATACCATACGGTCGAGCTTCGAGCTCGCTAATCAGGTAAGAGTTATTCCAAAAGCCGGCAACGTGGTCGTAGATGCCGCTGATAATCGAACCTAAGTCCTCGTCTTCTTCCAGTTCATACGTAGATGTCAGCAGATGAGATTTGTCGCTGTCTATGTTTGTATAAATTTCCAAAGCGCGTTTTCCGGTTTCTTCATCGGCTTTGCGTTTGATAACCAAATAGCAGTAACGTCCTTCGCTCATTTCAACTCCATTCCATTCCGCAAGTTGCCAAGTACCTGCAATGTTGGCATAGGTGACGGGAAGATACGATGGTTCTAACATCTTTTTCGTCTTTATCGCAAAGGCGACAACAGGAATGTAGCCGCAAGCATCAAGTAAACAAGTATATTTTCATTTTATCAATTATTTGTATAAATATTAATCTAACTTAATGACCAGTGTAATGGTCCGTTGTTCCGGAACGCCTTCAATCCTGTCAGTACTACGGGCAGGGTTATTGTGCCTTTTTTTCTACCGGGAGTTTGGAACCGTCAAACAGAAATATCAAATCCGCTTCTTTGCCTGCTTCAATTACCGGATGACTGGTACGGAACGTCAGGTAGGGAGGCAGACCTGCTGCCGACAAAGATAAAGGGAACTTTACCGCTGTTGCCGCAAGCTATAACTCCCCAAGCTAACTTTGCCGAACGGTCTGTTACGCCGAAAAGAGACAGTTCTCTGCCGGGTGCGCAGCGCTCCTAACTTGTGCGGATAGCCGCGCCATGCATCGGTGGAGGCAATCACTTCGCCGGTCAAGGTGAGCCTTACGGTGGGACGATCGGCCGACAGGGGCGTATAGACGAGTACCTGACGGTAGATAGGGTCCGGAATAACCTTTGGGCTTGAAAAGAAACTTTGATTGTACCTTTTCCGCCGGCAGGGAATAGGCGAGCTTTGTCATAATTTACAGCAATACAACCCGCAGGAAAGGCTGTCACTTTATTTATGGTAAGCGGCTTATCACTTCGGTTGACGTAGCCGTATTCCACAGTGACCGGTTCATGCTCTTCAGGTATCTTCGGAAATTGCGCTTCTGTGATATTGAAGAACAAGGCTGATTGCTGTAAGGGCTCCGGTTCTGCCAACTCTTCTAAAAAGCACGACGGGAAATGCCTTCCTGCGCTTGTATCTTCCAGGGATACAGCGTGCAGAAAAGGCATAAGCAATAGAGGTTGTACAAGCGTTTCATATTTCTGTTTTTTTGTATTACAGCCAGCCGTTGTCATTGGCTTTACGTCGCACAGTGATGTCAGCGGTTTGTTTTTCGCCGTTGGAAGCTGTTACCGTATAAGAGGTGCTGCCGATGGCAGTACCGGTTATAATTATCTTGTTTCCTTCGATGGCAGCTGTCGCAATTTCTGGGTTGGCCGACTCTACTGTGAAAGTCATGCTCTCACCTCCGTCAAAAAAACGTGCCGGTTCCCAAGGTCTGTCTGTTTTTTCTCCGGTTGCAAGATAGATGTTGGGGAGTTCCTGTTTTTACGCCGTTTCCTTCGACCAGCGTGAGCAGTTTGTTGGCATCAATAAGTCCGCTACCCATTTGTCCCTGATAGTATTTGTTCATCTCCATTAAAACCGGTGTGGATTCCCCTGCCAGTGCATAATATTTATAGTAGAGCCTTACTTCCCGACATATAAGGGAGAAAGGTCTCGCGTAGATTGCAGGATTAACTCTTTGAATTGTTTGGCAGTGAAGTGCTTGTGCAGTTTGGCAGCATACGACAATCCCAAAGGCTGCTACACCTGAAACGTGCGGACAGGCCATGGAAGTTCCGTCCATGTATCCGTATCCTACACCGTCGCTCAGCAGGGGGAGGCATAGTGGAGTAAACGCTACCTTGTACGCTTTTTATGGTAGTCGGAGTCGCCGCCCGGTGCTGTGATGTCTACTCCCCGACCATAGTTGGTGTAGGAAGAAGGCATGAAACTTGCATCCATGGCTGCCACACTGATAAAATCACCATAAGCACCGGGATATCCTGCTGCTGCAGCATATTCGTTGCCGGATGCAAAAGATTATCAAGCCGCCTTCTATGGTGCCATTCGGCGAACCCGCATTGTGAATAAAGTAATCCATAGCTTCCTTTTCCAGCGGGCAATTTTGTGCCCATTCTTCATCGGTGGCAAAACCACGCATCGAAGTGGCGACATCAGCCAGTGCGGAGTTGTAACCCCCAACTGCATTGCAGGATAACCGCCCCGTTGTCGGCGGCATATTTGATGCCTTGCGCTTCGCTATATGGGCTGGTGCCATAGTTTCCTGAGAAGATTTGGATAGACATGATCTTTACACCGTCACCATTGCCGGAACCTCCGGCAATACCGCATACCCCACCCTTCGCCGTTGTTGTTTACGGCTGCAATGGTACCGGCTACGTGAGTGCCATGTCCTGTATCACCCTCGGACGACCAGTCTATGGTAGGAGTCTGCTGAGCAAAATTGTATCCGTAGACACATCGCCCTTGTATCCGTTGCCGTCGTTGTCTTTGTCCGATTTATAGATTTCGTCCTCGTTTATCCACATATTGGCTTGCAAAAAGTCGGGATGTGCCCACATTACACCTTCGTCCATTACGGCAACGATGATTGATGGGTCACCCGTACATTTTTTCCAGGCTTCGGCACAATTAACGTCAGCGCCTTGCTTGGAGTTAGGAACTAATGTTTGATCGCCGTCATTGATGTAGTGCCATTGTTTGCTGAGTCCCGGATCGTTGAATATGGAGGCTTTTTGCATCATACGTGTAGCAGCATCAGTTGGAGGAACTATTACGGCAGGACGTTGGTCATCACGACGTTTCAGTTCGCGGTTGTATTGAATTTTTGCAATTTCTCCTACTTGGGCCAACTCTTCGGCGGCCTTGCGTACGTCCGTTTTTTTTTCGTCAAAGCGGACAATATACCATAGGTTGAGTCCGCCTTACGGGTTAACTCTTCCCTGGCGGTTGACAGGGGAAAAATACGTTCTATGTTGTAAGAACCGATAATTTCAAGGCGCGGTCCATATCCAGGAATACCCGAACGGGTGGCAGTTCCATAAGCATTGGTGCTTCTTGTCAATAATCTGTTCAATAATTCTGTCCACTTCCGGACGGAATTTAATCATCAATTCTCCGCTAATGGCCTCGTCGGGCGTATTTACGATAACTGCGCTTTTGGGAGTTTCCGGGGCTGTCGGTATCTCCACCGGCGAATAAGTGTCCGTACATGCTCCGAAGAGGAGTATGGCACCTACCAATATGATGAGATTCTTTTAGTTTCATAAAATTCTGTTGTTTCATTGGTTTTAATATTTAGGCTTCAATATCGGATAAAAGCTCGTAGAAATATTCAAATGATGTTGGAACATTACTGAATCCAGGCATTATCCCTTGGTCATCTTTGCCTCTGTTCTGATTGAATATACTGATTTCAGGTGACCAGAACATTAGGTAGGGGTGGTGTAAAGAGCCAATCGGGAAGGTCTCCATGCAGGTAGTTTAAGCCGATACGTAAATCCTTGCAATGGGGGCAACACTTTGGGTTTGCCTACCAATACCACTTGCGGCGGTTTTCAGTGTATCGTTTGCTTCCACTTCCTCTTTTGTATATTTGGGTACGCCGTAAGCCATTTTAGGCAATGTCCCTTTGATAATATTATTGGAAAGCACCAGTGATTCCAGGTTTTCCCATTTGAAGAAGAGTCTTTCCAACATCGGATTGGATAGATTAGAGTTATTATTATTGTTTGAACCATACAATCCTCCCCCATTCTTCTTTGGGATATCTGGCTGTACCTGTCAAATCTATCTCATGACCGCGACGGTTTGGTTGCCAATGACAGGTGTCTCAGGTTCGGGAAGTTCTCTGGAGTAAGAATGGCAGGTACTTCCTGGAAATTGTTGCTGCTCAAGTCCAGCGTCACTAAATTCTTCAGATTCACAAAATCGGGTGACAATGTGGTAAGTCCGAATGAATAGATACGCAGGTTCTTGAGTTTCGTCAGTTGGGTAATGGCGGTTCCCGTATCGAATGAATACATGAACTTGTTACCATTGGAGAAGAAACTTAAAAGTTTCGAGACTCTGTAAGATAACGTATTTCATCGGGGAATACCTTCTTTAGTAATAAATTGGCTGAATTCAACGGCGCGTACACGTCCGAGATTCTCCGGAGTACATCCCTTGTCCTGCTCCTCCCACAATTTTACTTGTGGCCAATTCATTAAAGACTCATTTTTATCCCACTTGACAGCTACGTTCAGAAACTTGCGTTCAATGATGACTAAAGCCAATGAGTCACCTTCGCGTGTAGGGGTTATTTCGGGTGCACGCTCCTGACTGATGAGTAGTGCATCATGCTTCACCATGTCTTCATTGCCTTCTGCTACGAGGAAGTTGATTTTGGCTTCTCGATTTGTAGCATCCGTATTTCCTTCCCAATTGAAACGGATAGTGGTTTTGCGGGGGCGGGCGCCACAGTCAAGCGTAAATTTATATTTATCGTAAGAAAGCCAAGTGGCTGCATCCTGTGGTATGTCCACTTTGAAGTCTACATTGGAAGTGACTTCTACATCAAAATAGCGTTTACCATAATCGGCGTAGTTTTCCAATTCAACAGAGGTGGTAGAAAGGGTTAAAGCCTTGTCAAACCCGGCTTGTACGATTTTAAGAGAACGTGTTTCGGCATCGTTACGGGTCTTGAAGTTTATTATGGCTTCACGTTGTTTGTTGGCCAATATAGTGGTATCTACTTTGATGACACAAATCTCCGAACTTTTGCCGTTGGTGGGCGAAACCTGTACCCATGATTCGCTGGGGGTGGCTGTCCAGTTGCCTGGTACTGAGACGTGTACTTCACGCGTTCCGCCTACGGCTTCCATTTGGATCTCTTTCTCGTCCAAAGTAAACCCGGGTGTATTCTCATTGTCATCCGAACAGGAGGCACCTATCAGAAGTGCCATTATGCTAAGAATATATTTTGCTTTCATATATCTGTATCTATTAAGTTATCAGTATTTAGGAACTACTGCATCGCAGCCGCGTACGTCTTGTCCAGGATCAAACAGGAAACTTGCCAAACCGGCTGTTATGTATGGACAGGCTGTAGTCAGGTCTATCGAAATATTCGGATTATCTGTCAACTCGACACCGAAACGTATTTTATCCAGGGTGTAATCAACTACTCTGCGGATGTCGTTCGACCCCAAGTAAAGCACTTTCAGCCCATGGTGTGCATAAACGGCGGTAGGCCATTCTTTCATGCAGCGGTATCCGTTGTCATCACGCTGACCGCGGAAGAGGAGCTGTTGCAAGTTGGGAAGATCCAGAGCTCGGTAGGCAAATCCGTCGAAAGCATTGCTCGATAAGTCCAGTCCACTCATATAGGGGAACTTGAGGGCGTTGAAGTTCTTCGGCAATGTTTTGATTTCTGTTCGCTGCCAGGTCGAGTGCCATTGTGTAGAAAACATAGTCTCCCTCCAATGCCTCTTCTGAAATTCCCGGATATTGCAGGCACGCAGTACCAGGTAATTGACTTTGGTCCCGGATTCATAGATACATCCGGGGAATTTGCCTAATGGGTTGAACGACAGATTCAGAATCTCTACATTAAGACCATGGAACTTGTCACCGCCTCGTTTTTCAAACGAAGTAATTTTTGTTCTGTGAGAAGTTAATGGTACCTATCAAGAAAGGAGAGTCTGCATCGAATATATCCGGAACTCCGTAAATTCATTGCCGGCAAATGACCATGTCTCTACCGCTTCAAATCCGGCAAAATATCCTTGGTCATCGCGTGGAAGAGCTTTCAGGTGGTTGTTGCTTAAGTTTAGTGTTCCCAGGTTATGGCTTTTGCCGAATGGTGCTTCAAATTCTTCAATCTGATTGTTCTGCATATCGAGGAAGCCTAACTTCTTCATGGGCCTCCAGATCGGGTACTCTCTTCAGGTTGTTGTTCATGAAGTACAATCCCTGTAAGCACTTTTCTTTGGACGCGCTCTTTTGTCCACTCTACCATTCCTTCATAGAGCTTATCGCTTGTGATACCGTTGTTGTTGACGAAATAGACCATTTGTAACTTGGGCATGTTCATAAAGCCTTTAGGAATTTCTTTCAGGTTGGGGCAGTTGTATATTTCTACATCCGTACAGTTTTCCAACTGGGACAACTCATCGGGCAGAGGGCTATCGGGCTGTTGGCGATGAAGAGACTTGTCAGTTTCTTTAATTTGCCGATACTTGCTGGTAATGAGTAGATGGCTGTATAGAAATTGTTGGGGTTGTTGGCATACATATTCAATCCGGCCGCGGAACGGTTACCGCAATTGTTAAAGTCCTTGATGTGCTCGTTTAACTTATCAGGCAGGACATTCCACATTTCGGGAGCCATTTCTGCCAGACTGCAGTCCAAAAGTCATTTGCTTGAAGTCGGCGCGTTGGGCAGCTATCAGTTCGTCCGGATCGTCTATTTTATTGATAGGAGAGGAGTTGATGGCATCGTTGTGTGAACCGAGAATCAGGCTGCGCAGTTCACTCAGTTCTCCCAATTCTTCGGGCATATGACCGCGTGCACCGAATCCTCCCAAAGAGATAGAAGCTACGTGACCGTCGTCCAACACCATGACACCGGGTTGTGCAATCCATAAATCGATGTCCCGGTCAAATTCCCAGTTACAGCCTTTATTGAAAACAACACCGCGGAAAGCTCCAGTTAGGGACCGTCGAGCGCTTCCCATATTTTCTTCAGGATAATGCCGTCGTGAATACTGGGGGCTGTTTCCTGCATGGTGATAGGCACATCGGCAACGGTCTCTTTGTTGTCTGCTATGGAAAAACCGTTGGGGGCAGTTACCTTGGCTGCTTCCAGAATTTGGTCTTTTTGGTCTTTAACAATGAAAAGAAGTGGCGATGTAATCGCCTGCTTTCAGAGCAAGAATTGTATCGCACACCAACTTGCTGTGATAGGTTTTTTCACTCTCGCTTTCATAGTAATACTCTATATTGGTGCGCATATTTTCGAAAGTGATTAATTCACCGGTCTGTTTGTGCTTCACAGTGATATTTGCTTTGGCTACCTTATCCATACGGTAGGCTTCAGCAGTACGTGTGATTGCTGAAAAGTCTTTCACAAGTTGAAATTTGACTGTTCCGCGTGGGCGGACGTTGACATTGATTGTTTCCACTACCATGCCGCCTGAAACCACTTCGAATGTTTTTTCTGATTCTACGTCATAAGTAAGCAGAGTGTTACCCAGATTGTCGAGCAGTTCGTAGCCTGCAATGTTGTAATGGTCTGCCAACAGTTGGCATTTCTCGCTCCACAGTCCCATTTCAGTATCTGAACCGTTGGTTGCCGAGAGTGCAGTGTTTGCTCTATTACGTCGTAGGCCGACTTCAGGGTTATTTTGATCTTTTTTGCATCTGCCAGTGAATCGAGAATGTCGGCATTGGCGGCACGTGAAGTTATTTCTTTGTCGGCCGTTAATCCACCATTCTTTACCAGCTTGAATTGTACGAATCCATAGCCTTCTGCTGGAGCATCATACGTATCGTCCGTACAACTGAAAGTGAGAGCCAAGAGTGCCAAGGCTCCTACCAGTTTGATTAAAATATTTGTAATTCTCATATAGCAGCGTTTATTTTATAGTGGCTTCATTGTTTTTGCGGATAACAAAGGTTCCTAAATCTTTGTCGTTATTGTCGCGGATTACGATGTACAGGCAATCGTCGGTGATGTCAGCAAAGGGGATGCGATTCTCAAATTTGATGGATGGATAAGAACTTTGTAGGCTTCGTCATATACATTACCGTTGCCACAAGATGCCGCCCATTTTATAGCACTCGTTCTAAAGATTTGTAATTCTCATCGAACAATTCAAATTTTCCATGCCATGAAATCATCCCAAGCGGTTGTAATGTGAAAGTCTTTCGGACATATCCCACTGTTCTTTGGTAAAAGAGTATTCAAAAATATTATCCGCATTTTCCAAACCTAAATTTTCTGCAATCGCCTCTGCATTTGCTGCCTTGGTCGCCTCTGCCATATATTCATATTTCATGGAATTGATTTGTTTCCATACCTTGAATGTAATGGCACCGTATTGGTTTAATTCTATTCCATAACCTTTTGTATTGAAATTGAAGGTACCGTTATATTTAGTGAAATGTGAATCATAGTCTACTTCCGTATTTTTAGGGACAAGGAACAGAACCATCTTACGTACATCTATGTTAGTGTTCTCTTTTGCTTTTAAGGTTAATACTCCTCCCTCTTTTTCTACTTCCACCCAGATATCTTCAGCCGGTACTTCTTTTGCTGTCCTTTCGATAGGGTCCCATTCCATAAATCGATACTCGAAGTCGTTGTCACGAATCACAACGTGGCATGCTGCCAATTCATCTGTAACGGAAATGACGTCTCCGCTTCCTGGATCCAGAATGAGTTTTTTCCCTTTATCATTCCAAGTAATTCCTCTGCGTAAATTTACAACTTGCCCTATCCACATTATCTGTCCGGCTTCTATACCCGGAGCGCTTACCGGAAATTGGCATGTGTAATCGCTTTCAATGTCACGAATGGTGATATATCCGCTAAGATCTTTATAGCGTTCTTCTAATTTTTATGTCTATACTGCCCATTCTGTTGTGACTGATGGTTTGACCGGCTTCTCCACATAAATTCTCGATGAGACTGCTTTCTGCGCCTTCGCTGAGAATCCAGCCGGGTAAAGAGGCCATATCAATCTTCCAGTCGAAATTGGCTTCAAAGCCAATTTGTTCCGTACGGTTGAATGTTTTATCGACAAATTCATTAATCTCGATAATGTCAGATCCTTTTACAGTGTACATCTTCGCTACACGTTCTTTTGCAGCACGATTCATCTCGGCAATTGTTTGTGTTTTGCCGCCCATAGTCAGCTTCACTTGCGCTTTGTCATCTGTAAATCCAAGAGCACCGTTCGTTGCGGTTACTCTTACCGTTTGTTTTCCGGCTTTTCCTGTGAGCGACTGAAATTTACCTGTTTCATCTATAAACTTCAGCCACTGTTTGTCAGTAGTCACTCTCCATTCTGTGGAAAGCTTCAAAGCTGATTTCGCATACCTGATCAGGTATGATTTCGTAGATTGGCTTTCCGGGAAAACGGGGTCAACGACACCCGCATTCATCATCGGATGAGCAAGACCTCCCATTGCGAAGCCCACTAATAGGCCTAAAAGTATATATTCTAATTTTTTCATATTCATCATCTGACTGGTTTAAAATCCACTATGCAAAATATCTTCTGCCTCGGCGTCGCTGATCCAGCGAATCACAGTGACATAAGCACCCAAAAGGCCTACATCTTTTACATAGACCATGGAGTAGAGTACAACTGTGTCGCGGCAGGGGAAAATGGTTGAGGGACTGCCGTATAATCATCTGTGATGCGTAGCATGTTGTCATTGTACAAGCTGCCGAGGAATTCTTGTGTGGTACCGATAATATCTCCGGTATGTACACTGGCCGAGGGAGCCATCGGGTCACTATGATCCAGCGTTACTTTCACATCGTAGCCGTCGCACAGGAAGTCGTGAAGCATTATGCTGTTGTCTTCGCCTTCTACCCGGTCGGTCATAATCAGACGCTTGTTGGAACTATATGGTTTTTGAATTCGCTGAGGAAAAAGAGGACTGCACTACGGCATAACGCGTGAAGTTGTTGATGTCGAACGGGCACATCTTTTGCAGACGAACATTGGCGGTCACTCCATAGTAAGGCCATTCCACATCTTCGAGTGATACAATACGCATGCGGATGTTCAGTGAATCGTCGTCTGCTATGTTTTCATAGATACCGTTGATTTCGACGGATGTAGCCAGTTCTCCGGCAGGAATTGTTACGGTGTTCGACTTGATGGAATAGTGATAGCCTTCAATGGCATTACTTTCTGTTTGGAGGATTTCAATACCGAATTTCCGGTCGTAAGGGACACTTTTCGTTGCCGAAAGCGCCACTTTGTAGTCATTGTTCTCCTGGAATACAGGACAGACATTCAGCGAATCGGTAAACATTACGTAGGACGGGCCGTCATAGGTCTGCTCTTCGCTGCTGCACGCCGCCAGCAAGGCAAGGGAAAGCAGGGCGGTGGCAATTAATACATTATATATAGATAGATGTTTCATTATAACACGCATCACAAATTAGTTATTACTATCGTTAGGTTGAAATTCTGAACCTGGTGCATCAAGAACTCATGTTGTGGGATGGGCCATACAAAAGAGCGGATGGTCGGCTTCTATCTTCAACGAGTTGGCCGCCTCTACGGTGTTGGATTGCGGTTCGCGTTCGAAGCCTTTATGCCAGCGTTTGAGGTCGTGCAGGCGGAAACCTTCCATAAAGAGTTCTCGTACCCGTTCTTCGGAAATGGTTTCCAGCCAATTATCTTTCACCTATGGCGGTGGTGCCGTAGGTCTTATAACGTGCCGAACGCAAGGTTGTTATGTCTTTCCCCGCTTTGGTGTACTCTTTCAGGTGGCAATAGCCTTCGGCTCTGATGAGGTATTGCTCGGAGAGACGGGAATACTTTCGGCATGTTTACATGATAGATATTCAGATGAAATCTTCATTGCCATGATATTTGACGAGCAGAGGCCATGTGAGACCATGTGCATATCCTGTAGTCTTTTTTGTGCAAAGAAGCTTTCGGAACGCAAGTCGTTCTGATCATATAGGTTCAACGCCCAACTGGCGGGTACATAGTCCGGTTTATAGGAGATGTTGTCGTAATTCAGAATACACGCCCCAGTGCGCCGCCGTAGGAAGTGGTATTGAAACCTACCTTCCAGATAATCTCGGATGCACTGTCGTACTTCCACATATATTGGTAGTGCGTCAGCTTGGAGGTGTATTTAGTTTTTGCACTCGACAGTTGTAAGTAGTCATCACCTCAATGACTTGGGTGGCATAGTCGCGTGCTTTTTTCCCAATCTTGCATGTAGAGGTAGACACGTGCCAGCAATGCTTTTACGGTACTCTTGGTGATGTACGGAGAGTTATTGGTTTCATCGAGGGTCACCAGGTCGAGTGCCTTTTCCAAATCGGAAATGACGAAAGCATAAGAGTCTTTCAGTGAAGAACGGATCATACGTTCGGGGTTGTAGTAGCTTGAAATCAGCGCTACGCCCAATTCGTTTTCGGCGGTGGCGGGTTCGTAGGCTTTGCAGAAACATTTGATGAGTTCCGAGTAGGCTAATGCACGTGCAAAGTATGCTTCTCCTTTCAAATCTTGCAGCTTGTCGAGTTGTTCGTCGTCTGTGAGTGTGTTTTCCAAATCGACAATGCTTTCGAAGAAATAATTGCACCGGCCTATTGTGGTATAAAGAGCGCTGTAAACTGCCTCTATTTCCCGGTTGGTGGCAAGGATGTCCCATCTCCATATATCACCGTAGGTGTTGCTGAAGCCTTCTACCGCATATACTAAGTCGGCTTGAATATCAGGGAGCAAAGTCAGATATCCGCTGTATAATGCAGAACTTTTGTAGCTGGCGTAGATACCGATAACCGCCTGATTTGCATCGGATACCGACTGGATGGCTTCCTTTGTCGGGAATGGCGTTATCCGGGTATTTATCTAAACAACCGGTAAAGACGAGCGAAAAGCATCGCCACCAGTCCTATTTTTTTGTAAATGATTTCATTATTGAATAATTAAACGTTAAAATGTGAATTCCAAACCAAATGTAAACTGACGTGTCATAGGATATTGCGCCTTATACACATTTGAACTTGATTCCGGATCCATGCCGGAGAAATCAGTAAACGTAAAGAGATTCTGCGCTTGCACATAAACGCTGGCAGAGGATAAAACTTTTGTGCGCTCAAGTAGGGACGCAGGTAGTGTATAACCGAGCGACAAATTCTTCAGGCGCAGGAAAGATGCGTTCTCTAACAGGTGCGTATCAAACTGTGGCGTTACTCCATAGCGTGGAATGGAGGTAACGTCACCGGCTTGTTTCCAACGGTCGTAGAGCATACGGCGAGAGAGGTTGTAGTTGTCGAAGGTTGTGTTTTCCTCGAAATAGCGGTCGTTGTTTATCATCCAGCGGTCGGCCACCCAACTGAACTGTGCGCCGAGCGAAAGTCCTTTCCATGATACGACGGTACCGAAACCGCCCTGCCAAGGGGCGATATAGCTGTGTCCTACAAGCACTTTGTCGGACTCGTTCATTACAGGAGTTACTTCTCCGTTCTTGTCATACCACAAAGGGTCACCCGTTGCCGGATTGACGCCTGCGTAACGGTTCAGGTAGAACTCACCGTAAGAGTGACCTACTGCCAGCTTCATGCCGGTGGTGGCCATTACATATTCCTGCACTCCGTTATAGAGTTCGGTAATTTCATTCTTATTATAGGAAACATTGGTGTTGATGTTCCATGTGAAGTCTTTGGTACGGATGATGTCGGCACTCAAGTTCAGTTCCGCACCGCGGTTTATCATGCCGCCCACATTGCCCCAACGTGAACCGTAACCGGCATCTGCATAGGCCACAGGTACAGCCATAAGCATATTGGTTGTTTTCTTGTTGTAGAACTCGGCGACTAAGTTGATGCGATTGAAGAAACCTAAGTGGATTGCGATATTTGTTGTCCACAACTTCTCCCATTTCAGCCTCTTCGTTTCCTTTTGTCAAAGGTGCTAAACCGGCATCGCCGAGATAGTTGCCTCCACCGCCTACTAAAGCAAGGTGGTCGTAATTGGGGATTTCGGAGTTACCGGATGTTCCCGTACTAATTGCCAGTTGTGCAGTGGTCAGCCATTCACAGCCTTTCATGAATTTCTCATTAAGCAGGTTCCACATCAAACCCACTGACCAGAAGGTAGCCCACCGGCCTTTGACACCGAAGCGCGATGAACCGTCGGTGCGCAGAGAGAAGTCTGCGTAGTAGCGGTTGTCATAGTTATATTCGCCGCGGCCGAAGAACGAAACGTAAGAATAGGCCGTACTGCTGTTTCCCCAAGAGGTGGCACGTGTTCCGGTGGCTATGTCTGCCAGCCTTGTCGTTGTTTTGTCCTGCAGTAGCCACCGAGAAACCTTCCGACTGATAGTCTATTCCTTCTTGTCCGATCAGGAAATTGAAGTCGTGGACGTGATTCAGGTTAAAACGGTATTCGGCAGTATTGGTGATAGACAAGTTATAGGCGTGACTGTTGGAACGAGCTGCCTTACCCTGATCCTGATTGGGGCGGTAGGAAGGCATGCTGAATGTTTCATCTCCTATATCGGTATAATTTAAGCCGGCTTGCGAACGTATTTTCAATCCCTCTATCGGAGTTACTTCAAAGAATATATTACCGATGAGTTTGTTTTTTCTTGCTGCTGTATGGATTGTTCATAATCCATTCCAGTGGGTTTTGGTTGAGGCCTTTCCATGAAACCGTCGTTCACCGAAGCCAGCGAACCGTCTTCTTTGTACGGATTCCAGTAAGGCAACATGAAACGTGCGGCCGAAATGGGAGTTACGGTAGAGTATGCGCCCCTGGTCGAAACTTTGCTGTATTTTTTTCATGGGTCATCATGATGTTGGTTCCTAACTTGAGCCATTTCTTGGCTTGTGCTTCCACATTGGCGCGGGCGTTGTAACGCTTGAAGTAGGACTCAATGGCAACGCCGTCCTGATCGTAAAAAGTTACCGGAAACGTAATAGCGTATTTTGTCCGTAGCTCCGTTTACTTTGTACTTCATAGTTCTGTAGCAGTGCAGATTTGTTGAACACTTCGTCAAACCAGTTTATGTTGATTTGTCTTAATTTGTCGTAATCTTTACCGGTGTCCAGACCCACTTCTTTTTCGTAAGCAATGCGTTCTTCGGTATTCATCAGGTTCCAATTTTCTTGGGCCAGCTGTGAGATGCCGAGTTGGGTACGGAAAGTAACCTTTGCATGTTGATTGCTTAGGGCTCCCCCGTTTGGTTGTGATAACAAGACACCGTTGGCTGCACGTGCGCCATAGATAGAGGTGGAAGAAGCATCTTTCAGTACGGAAATGGATTCGATGTCCGACGGATTGATAGCGTTAAAGTCTCCACTAGAGATAGGCATGCCATCCATGATGAACAACGGAGTAGTACCGGAATTAATGGAGTTGGTTCCTCGGATGGAGAATACGGCAGGGGCACTGGGCTCCCGATTGTGACAATACGGTCAATCCGTTGCCTGGCCTTGCAGCGCCTGGTCAAAACTGGGAGCAGGCACATCTGCCAGCTTCTCGATTTTACCGTAGATACTGAGCCGGCAATAGTACCTTTCTTACGCACACCGTAAGCCACTACCACTACTTCATCCATTACTTGCGCATCTGATTTCAGTGCGATGTTCAGCGTTTTAGTATTTGCTGTTACTGTATGCTGCTGTTGCTGCATACCTACATATGAGAAAGTCAAGGTAGCTTGTTCAGCTCCTTTAATTTCAATGTTGTAATTCCCGTCAATATCGGTAATTACGCCATTCCCGCTGCCCTCTTGTACAATAGCTACACCAATCAACGGTTCGTTTCCTTCTTCGGAAATTACCTTACCTTTCACGCTGAAGTTCTGCGCAGAAAGTGATTGCATGCTGATAATTGCTACGAGGGAGAGGAATAAAAGAGTTACTCTTTTCATTTCTACTATTTTAAATGTTTGAATTTTACCGGAAATGGAATATTATCATACTTGATTGTGTTTGATGGGGACTGGATGAACCAATGAGGCTGAAGTATTTGTGCATCGTTTTGAGGTTTTAGTTAATATTCTGTTTATTTTATATGTGTTTAGACTTCTTTTGCAAAGGAAATAAGTGTTTGTGAGAAAAAGTTTATACTATATTAAATTATGCTTTTTTTGTTTTCGCTTTTTAACAAAAAGCACTGAATACAGTTTTATTTAGTTTTGAACTTCGTTTAGTACAGGATTTTTCTTTTTCCGTTCTGTCTGCTGTTTGCGGTAAGGGGGAGATTGTATGTAACGGATAGGGTTTGACGTTTGTTAGAGAGGCTGGTTCTGCGAGGCCTTTTTTATTGAGGTATAGTCAGAATGTAGTGAAGCATCTGTTTTCCTAATCACAGGGAGAACAGATGCTTCACTACATTTCGTATGGAGGTATGATGTAGAGTTTTGCCTTTCGCTATATGTTCTTTAATTGCTTTTTTAGCAGGCTGAGATAGGGTTGTGTGATACCCAAATAGGAGGCAATGTGCTTCAAGGCCACTTTTTCTATGATCTCAGGACGTTTATGAATCAGGGATATGAATCGTTCTTTTGGCATTGCCGTTTATCACAGAGTCTTTCTTTTCGAGATAGAAAAGCTGTCCTTGTGCATATCTCAATGCCCATTGAGCAAATTCGTGTGAGGATGAGACCAGATGGGCGTAGTGACTTTGGGGAACTTTAAAATACGGTTGATTTGCAGCAGGCTTCGATTTGGTAGAAGGCAGGGAGATGGGCGTAATAAGAGTGCATGGCAATCATTACGCTACCCGGCAATGCAAAAGCGAAAGTAACCTCTCGTATTCCGTTCATATAACTGTATCGCATCACTCCACTTTTTACAATGTAGACATTAGGGTCGAGCCGGCCGCTCATAATCAAAACTTCATTCTTTTTCAGCTCTATGCTTTCTGCCGGTGCCAACAGTTCATCCAATAATTTACCGGATGGCCTGAATGAACATTCATTCGCTAATAACTCTTTTAATTTCTCCATTTGTCTATCCTTTTCATTCTAAGTAGCGTAACATCTACAAATATAATGCTTTTACATTAGAATTTTCTGAAAAAGGTTATCAATTATAGCTCTTTACCTATGGTAGGTATCCATATACATAAATCAGGCACATATTACAGGTCTCATGAAGGCCTCAAAAGCCATGGAATTCTATAATATGTGCCTGGAAAAAGACTATAAGTGTTTGTCAAAACACTTTTATAGTTTGTTTTATATTGTTGTTGCAGCAGCCGGCTCTTCGTCTTTGCTATGTTTCATCAACATGTAAGCGATAGGAGAGGCAACGAACAAAGAGGACAGTGTACCGAATACAACACCCAGAATCATTGCGAATGCAAAAAAGCTGCGGATAGAGTCACCACCGAGGATGAAGATACACAGCAATACAATTAATGTGCTCAGTGAAGTGTTGATAGTACGTGCCAGAGTCGTGTTCAGTGAATCGTTGAACAATACTTTCTTGTTGCGTTTCGGATAGAAGCTGAAGAACTCGCGTACACGGTCGAAGATTACCACCTTATCATTGATTGAGTAACCGATAGCCGTCAGGATAGCGCCGATAAATGTCTGGTCGATTTCCAAAGAGAACGGCAGGACACCCCAGAACATGGAATATGCACCCAAAATGATAATAGTGTCACAAAGCCAATGCGCATACGGAACCGATAGAATAGGCAATGTTACGGAAACGGAGTAGGATGTACAGACCGATAGCAATCAGTGCCAGCACAACAGACCAGATAGCGGATACCTTGATATCGTCTGCGATACTCGGACCTACTTTCTGTGAGCTGATGATACTGCCGCCCGTATGGTTCTCGCGGTCGATGAATGTTTCCAGCGTGATATTCTGAGTCAGTAACGGTTTCAGTGTTTCATACAGGTAGGCTTCGATTTCCGAGTCGATGTTATTGCCTTCTTCTTCAATACGGTAGTTGGTGCTGATACGCACAGTCTTGCCGTCTGCACCGATGGCGATAACACTGACGTTGGCGTCACCGAACTTGCTGGCAATCAGTTCGCGTACTTGTTCGGGCTCTACTTTGTTTTCGAACTGTACCTTAAAGTTACGTCCACCGGTAAAGTCGATACTTTGGCTTAAACCGCGCATGCTGAGGAATGCGATGCAAACTACAACACCTATACCCGTCAACGTCATCCAGAGTTTGTTTCTGCCCATGAAATCGAAGTGTACATTTGCCATCAGGTTTTTGGAAATACCCGTAGAGAATGTCAGGTTCAGCAATTTGTCTTTGCTCATGAAGTGCTCGTAGAACAAACGCGTCATGAACACTGCGGTAAAGAATGAAATCAGGATACCGATAATCAATGTAGTAGCGAAACCGCGGATAGGTCCGGTACCGAAGTTGAACAGGATAATACCTGTAATGATAGATGTCAGGTTAGAGTCGAAGATTGCGGAGAAAGCATTGGAGTAACCGTCGGCAAGTGCTTTCTTGACACCTTTACCTGCACGCAACTCTTCTTTGGTGCGTTCGTAAATCAATACGTTGGCATCCACAGCCATACCGAGCGACAGTACCATACCGGCAATACCGGACATCGTCAAAGCTGCCTGGAAAGATGAGAGGATACCCAGCGTGAAGAACAAGTTCAATATCAGAGCGCCGTTGGCAACCATACCCGGGATGAAACCATACATGGAGCACATGTAAATCATCAACAGAATCAATGCCACAACGAATGACATGATACCGGCGTTGATGGATGCCTGTCCCAAAGACGGACCTACGATGTCTTCCTGTACGATGTGGGCAGGAGCCGGCATCTTACCTGATTTCAATACGTTTGCCAAGTCTTTTGCCTGTTCGGGAGTGAAGTGACCGGTGATTTGTGAGTTACCGCCGGTGATTTCCTGATTTACGTTCGGTGCGGAGTATACATAGCCGTCCAGTACAATGGCGATGGCTTTACCTACATTCTGTTTGGTGAGTTGTGCCCAGCGACGTGCACCGTCCGTATTCATAGACATGCTTACGGCAGGTTTGCCATAGTGGTCGAATTCGTCTTTGGCATTTACAACTACGTCACCTTCCAGCGGAGCACGTCCGTTACGTTCGGTAGACTTGATGGCGTACAATTCGAAAGTCTGTGCTTTCGGGTCGTATTCATAAGGAGAAACACCCCACTTCAGGCGCAGGTCTTTCGGCATTTCAGCCTGAATTTCCGGCATGGAGAGGTATTTGTTGATATCTGCGGTATCCTTGTAGTTTGCATAACCTACAACAGGGCCTTGACCGCTGGGATTGACTTGAAGAACTGCCAATAACGGATGTTCTTTCTTGATTTGCTCAAGGGTTGGCATGCTTTGTTTTTTGCCTTTTTCGCCTTTCAGTGCTGCGGCAAAGGCTGTCGGCGGTGCTGGTAGCTTGTGCTACGGCAGGAGTCTCAGCGGCTGTACTGTCTGTTGCTTCCGTACTGTCTTCTGTGGTTGCCAAAATAGCACGCAATTTGGCATCAGCCGATTGCAGGTACGAAGCAACGTCTTTTGCGTTGTATGTTTCCCAGAATTCCAGGTTGGCAGAACCTTTGTAGCAATTTTTCTTACACGTTCAGGCTCTTTGATACCCGGAAAGGTTCCACCATGATGCGTCCCATTTTGTCTTCCAGACTTTGGATGTTGGGCTGAACCACACCAAAGCGGTCGGAAATACGGGTACGGAGTACGTTGAATGAGTTGTCAACGGCTGCCTTTACTTCTTCGCGCAATACTTTTTTCAACTTCTGCATCGGAAGATTTCTGGTTTACCTTTGTCCTTTTAGCTGTTGGGTAGCGAACAGTTGTGAGAGTGAAGCATCCGGAGCGAGCATTATGATACTCTCTGATGAACAACGTGATAACGTCGTCCTGACTGGTAGTAGCCTGTTTGGCGGCTGTTGCCAGCGCTTGGTTGAATGTCTCGTCAGACTTGTTATCCGCCAATGCTTTGATAACATCGGGAACCGATACTTCCAGGATGACGTTCATACCACCCTTCATAGTCCAAACCTAAACTGATCTCCATTTCACGACATTGTTTCAGCGTCCAATTGCCGAACCACACTTTCTCGTTTGACAGAGAATCGAGGTAGTCCTGTTCTACTTTCACATCGCCTTTTGCGAACTCTTTAGCCTTATGGGCGTAATGGCGGGTCACAAAAGAAGGAGAGATAGAACACACATACCAATGTGAGCAATATCGCAAAAACCCTTACAAATCCTTTGTTTTGCATGTTACTTTTAGTTTATTATGATTACTTTTTAATTGATTTCTATCGTATATAAGGCTGCAAATATAGCTTTTTTTTCACAATTCTTACTTCATACCGCGATTTTTTAACATCGGCTCTAATTGCGGTTCTGACCCTCTGAAATTCTTGTAGAGTGTCATCGGGTCTTCGCTGTCTCCTTTTTCCAGAACGTTGCGACGGAAAAGGTCTGCGGTTGTCTTGTCAAAGATGCCATGTTCCTTGAACGCTTCAAAAGCATCATTGTCCAAAACATTCGCCCATAGATAGCTGTAATAGCCTGCTGCATAACCGCCTATGATGTGATTGAAATAGGTGGTGCGGTAGCGGGGAGCTATTTCGGGGATTAAACCGAGCTGGTCCATAGCTTCTTTTTCATAGGCTACGACATCGATATTTTCAGTGTCTGTCAGGGTTGTGTAGATTCATATCGAGAATGGCTGCTGCGAGTAACTCAGTAGTCATAAAGCCTTGGTTGAAGGTTTTTTGTTTTAGAATTTTTTCAATGAGATTATCAGGAATGACCTCGCCGGTTTGATAATGTTTGGCATACATTTTCAGAACTTCAGGTTCAGTGGCCCAATGTTCGTTGATTTGTGACGGAAGTTCTACGAAATCGCGCACTACATTCGTACCGGAAACGCCCAAATAATTGCATTTGGTCAGCAAACCATGCAGGGCATGGCCGAATTCATGGAACAGGGTTTCCACTTCATCCATTGTGAGTAAAGAGGGAGTGTCACCGACAGGCTTGGTGAAGCTGGCTACGTTGCACACCACAGGGGGCGGATATCACCTTTCTGTTCGCGGTAGTTACTCATCCATGCTCCACCACTTTTACCTGCACGTGGGAAGTAGTCTACATAAAAGATACCCAGTTGGGAACCGTATGCATCTTTTACTTCAAAGACTTCTACGTCGGGGTGATAAACAGGGACATTGTTGAGCTTTGTCAGCGTAATGCCATAGAGTTTGTTGGCAACGGCAAATGCTCCTTCGCGTACGTTCTCTAATTTGAAATAAGGCTTGATTTGATCCTCCTCAAGGTCATATTTCTCTTTGCGAAGTTTTTCAGTGTAATACCACCAGTCCCAAGCCTCCAGTTTCTCGCCTTTGCCTGCTTGATCCATTAGTTTTTGCAGTTCGGCTGCTTCGGCTTTGTAGCTTTGGGAAGGGCATATCCCCACAGGTTGTTCAGAAATTCCATTACTGTATTTGAGTTCTTTGCCATCGTATTGTCCAGTACGAAGTTGGAATAGCAGTCGAAGCCTAACAGGCGGGCTTTTTCGAGACGCAGGCTCACGATGTCGGTAATGATTTTCTTGTTATCGTTCTTGTCGTTGTTGTTGCCGCGGTTGATGTAGGCTTTATAAATCTTTTCACGCAACGGACGGTTGGCTGAATATTGCAGGAACGGGAGACGGCTGGCGCGTTGTGCAGCGTAAACAGCCATTTGCCTTCCTGGCCGGCAGCTTTGGCCTCTTCGGAAGCGCTTTGGCAGAACCATTCGGGGAGACCGGCAAGATCTTCTTGCTTGTCTACGAAGAGCATAAACTCGTTGTTCTCATTCAGGATATTATTGCTGAAAGTGATGCCCAGCGTAGAGAGTTGCTTGTTCACTTCACGCAGGCGGGCTTGCTTTTCGGCAGAAAGATTGGCTCCGGAACGTACGAAGTCTTTGTATGTTTTGTCCAGAAGTCTTTGTTGCTCGGTGGTCAGGTTTAACGAATCCTTTTTCTGGTAAACGGCCTGTACTTTATTGAATAGCGCCTGGTTAAGCGATATATTGTCTTCATGTTCGGACAATACCGGAGCAAACTTTATGGAAAGTTCGTTCAGGGCGTCACTGGTCTCGGCATCCGTCATGTTGAAGAAGATGGCGCTTACCCGGTTGAGTATGGGTGAACTGTTGTCAAAAGCAACGATTTACATTTTCAAAATCCGGCGCTTCGGTATTGTCGACAATAGCTTGAATATTGGCGTTTTGCTCTTCTATTCCCTGAAGGAATGCCGGTTCGTAGTGTTCCAGCCTGATTTTATCGAAAGGTGGAACGCCGTTCGGGGTTTGAAACTCGGTGAGGAACGGATTGCTTTCCGTTTGGTTAGCACAGGAGTACATCATACAACTTGCAGCTAAAATTAGAATACCTCTTTTAAACATAAAGTCAGAGTATTAGATAATGAGTAGTTTATTGATAATTTCAACTTGGCAGGGAACGTTATTGCCGTTTGGCTATGTAGCACCATATCGGATAGTGATCGGACTCTCTTATGGAACGGTCTACTGTACAGTTGTACGACTGTAGGTTCTTGCTGATTAATATGTTGTCTATCCTAAAATAGAATTTGTTCTGGTTGTAGGGAAACTCCCAAACCGCTTGTCCGACTGGTGAAGGCGTCATTTAGGTTTTAGCAATACGTAACT
>VOFK01002958.1_pt1 | contig 34999 bp, 61 predicted proteins | sample 5384121 | NCBI WGS metagenome assembly VOFK01 (sample SAMN12384730, study PRJNA508395) | human gut metagenome | isolation source: healthy gut J | host: Homo sapiens | reverse complement strand
ATCAAGCACTTCGTTCAGTTACGTATTGCTGGAAAGCACGAACTGAAAATAAAAATAGTTTTCTACTTAACATCAAAAGAGACCGCTGCACAGTTTGTACAGCGGTCTCTTTGCGTGGTTATTGTGTTTTGTTTACAGCTCAGCCCACAACGTAGACGTTCACCTGAATGGCTCCATTGATCACGCTCTCGGCGTAGGTCTCGTAGAACAGGCTCAAGCGATCTGCCCCTTCTGGACGGCGATGCCGGTGTCCGGTGGCTACCGCGTAGCCATAAACGAAGCTGCCATCGGTGGAAGTGATATACAGCAGGGTACCGTAGGGGATGACATCGGGGTCAACGGCCACAGTGCCGTAACCCAGACCCAGACCGGAAGAGCCCTTGCCGGTACGGGAATAGTAGCCGGTGGCCTTGCCGGTGAGCACCCTGCTGTAAGAGGCAGGTGCATTGGTGGTGCCGTCCGCCGGTCAGCGGGGGAGACCGGCGCGCCTGCGCCATAGGTCTTGATGACATGGTTGGTAGGCTCCACGGTGGTGGTGGTATCCACAACGGTGCTGTTCTCCAGCTCACCGTCCACCCAGCGCTCGCGGGTGGTGACAGCCTGCTGGCCCCTGCACCGTGCGCAAGGTCGTTGCGCGGCCGGTGTTGCGGAAGTACAGGCTGGTGTAGACATACTGGGTGTCGTAGGGGATAGCCTGTGTCTCCACACGCTCTTCGTAGTCCACGCGGTGGACCACGATCTTGCTGCCGGCGGTCACAACGTGATCCAGCGCCGGCTCGGTGTCGTCCCCTTCCAGGGTGATACCGGCACGCTTCAGGGCATCCGCCACGGTGCCGAACACCATTTTGACGGGGTACTCCTGACCGTCGGCAGTGATGCTGACGGAGAATGCGCGCTCAATGTTCAGGGTGGCAAGGTTGCCGCTGAACGCGGTGTAGTAGACCCTGTCGCCCTCTTCGGACTGGATGCCGGAGAGGCTCATGACCTTTGCAGGGGTCGGTGGCAGAGGTGAGGATCACCTGCCGGGCACCATTGAGTCTGTGGTGACGTAGGTCAGCCGCAGATTCGCAGCGGTCACGCTGAAGTGGTAGCCACAAGGCACACCACCATGACACAAAAAAACGCCAGCACACGGGGAGAGACTGCATGCTTTGCGCAGTCAGACAATGCTTTCTTCAATTTTACGGAAGCGATACGAGACAACTCCTCTCTTTTCAAAATTGGCGCGGCTGCGGACATGTTTTTCATGCCCCCGGCCGCCCGGACTGTGGCTGGCTGAGTATAAGCCATCTGGCCCCACAATCAAATACGATGCCCTCTTTTTGGTAAAAAGAATGAGCACCGTATTACAGGTTGGAATCCGCTTCGGGCGGGGTGCACAAAACTGCCCCGGCACAGGCCCCATCTGCCCATGCCCGTGCCGTACGCAGGACGGCTTTTTACTTCATCCAGATAGAATTTTAAACGCTGCAACGTTCGTTGCACAAACGCTATTTTACCAGACCGTAAAAAGCATCTGTCAAATTTGTGTCTTGCACTTTGTTAGATTTTGTAACATTATTTTTGTGCAATTTTCACAGTGTTTCTTTTGATATTTTGGTTTTTAGGTGGTTTCCTTCTGATTTTTTCCCTTTTTTCTGGGGGGCAATTCGTTCATGAATTTTTAACATTTGCACCGGCTCTTTTCTCTGCGAATAAGGCCGCAGCAGCGGCCGCTGCGCCCAAAACAAAAACTGCCCCACATCGCGGGTTTTGCATGGAAAACCTGCAGGGGAATTACCCGGTCCCGGCAGGGGAGAAAAAGCTCGCATTTCCGGTGCCAAAACCCCGTTTAGCAAAATGCCGAAGAACAGAAAATTTCACATTTTTAGTACACACTGGATAGTTTTGCGCCCCCGGCGGTACAATCGGGACAGCAAACAGAAAAGGAGGTTTTGCATGGAGATCGAAATCCTTGAGCAGCAGTGCGGCGGCACCGAATTTGTGTGCCCCGGCCGCACCGGCTGCACCTTGGCGCACAGAACGCCGAGGGGGGTGGACCGGCTGCAGTTCATCCTGCCCGCAGCGTGGGCGGGGGTGCACCCTGGCGCTGTATCTGCGCCGCAGCGATGGGGTGCAGCTGGCCGCCATTCCGCTGGACGCCGACGACAGTGTGACGGTGGACCGCCGCCTGACCGGCAGCGTGCGGGGACAGTGGATGCTGGCCGCCATAGGCAGCGGCGGTTACACCGCCTACACCCGCCCCGGCAGCTACGATGCGTACGCCACCCCTGCCTACGGACGGCGGCAGTGAGGAGCTGCCGCCCTCGGTGTACGAGCAGTTTGTGGCGCGCGTGCTGGAAAGCGCCCACGCCGCAGCGGAAAGCGCCCGCCGTGCCGAGAACGGTGTGGCAGATACCGCCATGCAGGCGGCACTGGTGCAAAAGACTGCGGACAAAATTCTGGCCGACCGTACCGATGCCCGAGGCCAGCGCAAAGCGGGCGGAGGCTGCCGCACTGCGGGCAGAAAGCTAGCACCCACCGGTGGGCAGGTGCTGAGCGTGAACAGCAAGAAGGCGGCGCGGTGCAGCTGAACGCACAGGATGTGGGGCGGTGCCGCCCCGGTGCAGAGCCCTTTGCCCGGCGAGGTGGTGCGCATTCTCGGATGCCGCCACCGGTGCGGTGCAGACCGATACCACCCCCGCTGCCGGACCTGCGCCCCTATGTGCGCAGCGAGACCGTGCCTACGGCGGCAACGCCCGGCGCGGTGCGGGCAGACGGGCAGTACGGCGTTGCGGTGCGGGCAGATGCCACCCCTGACCACCGTGCCCGCCACGGCGGCGCAGCGGACCGTATGACCGAGGCCTATGCGCCCCTGACCCCGGCGCTGCTGCCCTACGGCGTAAAAAGGCGCTGACCAGTGCCGCCGGGGCAGGCTGGTCGGCGCAGGAAAAGGCCGCCGCACTATTGCAGCTGGGCGCGGACGACCGGTTCTACTCCAAGGCTGAGGCAGACCGGAAATTCGGCATGGCTGCACCCTGCCGCCCGCCACTGCAGCCGTGCTGGGCGGCGTGAAGGTGGGGGGCCTGACCGTGAGCGCAGACGGCACACTGGAAATGACGGCGGAAAACCTTGGATACGGTGCTGGGCTTTAGCCTGGCAGAAAAACTGAATCAACTGAGAGGAGTGACGGACATGAACGGAAAGCTTGTCTCACACAAGCGACGGTGCAGCGGGCAAAAAGCAACAAGACGATGACTGTGCCGGACGAGGGTGGATTATATTGTGGTAAGGATGGCGGTCCCTCTGGAATGTACCACGATCGCTACCACCGGCGGGAGTAGCCGCAGCGGCGGCTGCGGACTACGGCTGCACCCGCATCGTGCGGGGCGGTACGGCAGTGGCCATAGTGGGCGGCGGCAACACCTACAATCTGCGGGACGGCGTTTACTGCAAGGGCGAAGCACTGGTGAAGGTGAGTTTTGCTGCGAACGGCACGGTGAACATCGGCGTGGTCGATGTAAACCTGGCGAGCAATGACAACGCTTATCCCTTCAACGTGGAGGGCTACCAGTATGTGTAAAAGGGCGGTGCAGCATGAATGAGATGACCATCCGGCTGGACAGAAACGGCAGCGGCAGCGGTGCCCGGCGGACAGCTGCTGCTGGGGTATGCGGGCAACCGGGCAACTACCGGCTGCGCATCGAGCAGCGGGCGAGTGGAAGGGGCTGACCGTGTGCGCCCACTGGCACACCCCTCGGCGCAAGCGCGGCTACGCTGGTGGAAAACGGAATCCTGACCGTACCGGCGGCGGTGACGGCAGTGCCCGGCGCGGGCTGCCTCACCTTTGAGGGCACGGACGGCAGCCGCACCGTGACCAGCGCTGATGTGCGGTGCAAAGTATGCGCCAACAGCGGCACGGCAGAGGGCACGATGCCTGCCCCGGCTACGCCTGCGTGGGAGGCGCTGGTGGGGCTGCTGGGCACAGGCGGCGGCATTACCACTGCGGAAAAACAGGCGCTGCTGGCAGTGCTGCGGCTTCTGGCGGCGGGCAATGACGCAGCTATGGATGCCTGCGACCGTCTGGCGACGCTGTGGGCAACCCGCAGCCGCCGAAGGAGAACGTTTTTGCCGTGCTGGGGCAGGCGATCCTTTTTGAAAAATGATCTTAGGGAGGAACAAATGAGCTACGTAAAACAGAATTTTGTGGACGGCCAGACCCTGACGGCTGCCCAGCTGAACCACATGGAAGCAGGCATTGCCAATGCTGCCGGAACGCAGGGCGAAAAAGGCGACAAAGGGAGAAAAAGGGCGACCCCGGCCCGGCGGGTGCAAAAGGTGACCCGGGCGAGGGGCTTTACCGCCAACGCAAAAGGCGCTGCTGCTGAACCTGTTTGAAAATGCAGCCTATAAGACCGACACGATGCAGCCCACCCCTGAATGCTCTGCGTGCAGAGTGGGGCGGCAGCGCACAGGAAGTTCCGGTGCAGAGCGTGAGCCTGAGCGCCGTGACCATGACCCTGAACGAGAGCGAGAGCAAGACCCCTGACGGCCACCGTGCTGCCCGCGAACGCAACCGACAGGGCGGTGGTGGAGCGTTCTGCCTACCGGCTTTTGCCACTGTGGCAAACGGCGTGGTGACAGGCATCAAAGCAGGTAACTGCACCGTGACCGCCACAGCAGGCGGTAAGAGTGCAAGCTGCGCGGTAACGGTGGAAGTAGTGGAGACAGCACAGCTGATCTACAGTCTGCCCGGCGAGACCGTGCTGACCCGGGGACTGGACACCGGCCTGAAGCTGCTGGAGCACGCCTCCACCGAGACGCCGCAATACACGATCCTAGTGGATGCGAAAGCGGGGGACGACTTTAATGCCAACACCGCCTGCCTTCCTGCACTGCCTGACCGAGACCGGCGATACCGACAATCTGCCCGGTTTCAACTCCACCAGCAGCCCGCTGAACAATAAGACCGAGTTCGCCTACTACAACTACGGCGGCGTGACCCTGTCGGACAGCATCGAACACCTCAAGACCCGTACGCGGTATGCAGGTGCAGATTGACGGCAGAAAATATCGCGGCGGCAGTACCTACTGCCCGCTGACCGAGTGGAAAACCACAAACGGCACAATCATAGATGCCCCAGACCTTCCCTGATCGGTGCGGCGCAGAGCGCGGACGGCAGCAAAAAGCAGCAGTTCTGGTTGGGTACGCTGTACCAGTGCAAGGTGTATAAAGGCCTGCTGAGTGACGACAAGGTGAACGATTACATCGAGAAGGGGTGGTAAAATGGAAGTGTTTGACATCAACGGTCAGATCATCAGCCCGCTGGCGGGAAAAAAACGCTGTACGTTGCGGGTGACAGCATCGCCTACGGCAAGGGCAGCGCAGGCGGCTACGGCAAATGTATCGCAGACAAGTACGGCATGACCCTGACCAATGAAGCGGTGGACGGCGCAACGCTGACCCCGAATATTACCGATAAGGTATACGGCGGCACGCGCGGCTTGCATCAGCACGGTGGCGACAAACTCCACAGCGCTCGCAAAGGCAGACTACATCCTGTTGGAGGGCGGCGTGAATGATGCCGGAACAACGCCCCTGTGGGCACCCTGACCGATGGCTTTGCCGCTGCCTACGATGAAACGACCATGACCGGCGCACTGGAGAAGATGCTGGACGATCTGGCAACGAATCACAGCGACAAGCGCGTGGCCTATGTGTTCCCGCACGGCGGGATGTTCGGCAGCAGCGAAAAACTGGTACAAGACCTATAAGCCTGCCATCCCTTGCGGCGCTGAAAAAATGGGGCGTGCCCTACGTTGACATTGCGGAGACCACCCGCCTATGGGAAAACACGGCGTCAGCGAACTGGGCGATAAAGTATACCAGCGACGGCACCCACCCCCAATGCAGCGGGCTACGAGCGGTTTTATGCAGAGCCCATCGCAGCGCTGCTGAAACGGCTGTAAGGGGGCGCACGATGGCATTGGTAAGCGTATTCTCTTGCCCGGGATGATGGCAGCACCGCCCTCGCCCGCCACTTCTGTGTGCGGGAGTTCCGCTGCACGGCAGCGACCCTGTCTTCATCGACACGGCGTAGGCAGAACTGCTGGAGCGTATCCGGGAGCACTTCGGAAAACCGGTGACGATCACCAGCGCCTACCGCACCCCGGCACACAACGCCAAGGCAGGCGGGGCAAAGTTCAGCCAGCACCTGTATGGCCGGGCAGCGGATATCCGGGTGCAGGACGTGAGCGTGGAGGACGTGGCCGCCTACGCCGAAAAGCCTGATGCCGGACCGGGGCGGCGTGGGACGCTACCCGCGAAAGGGCGCTGGCTGGGTGCACGTGGACACCGGGCAAACAAAAGCCCGGTGGAGGGGGTGAAGCGCGATGACAGGCATCATCTCGGCCATCATTGCAGGCGCGGTGACCCTGATCGGCGTGCTGATCGCCAACGGAAAAAAGCCAGGCGGTGACCGACACCAAAGCTGGAAGAACTGGACCCGGGAGGTGCGGGGAGCATAACAACTTTTGCCCGCCGCGTACCGATTTTAGAAGAACAGATGAAGGTGGCCAACCACCGCATCGCAGATTTGGAGAAAGAGAGGAACTGAACCTATGAACGATACCCATTGGTAAAATTTCTGCCGCCACCCCGCACGCACGGCTGCGCTGGCGCTGGCACTGACCAATCAGGTGCTGAGCGCCTGGGGCAAGCCCATGCTGCCCATCGAGAGCGCCACCGTGGAGCAGCTGGTGACCACCGGCCTGACCGTGACCGCCGCCCTTGTGAACTGGTGGAAGAATAACTCCCTTCACCCCGGAGGCCATCAAGGCCGACGGCTATCTGGAACAGCTGCGGGAGAAGAAGTAAAGGCCACAGAGTAGGCGGGACGATATTTTGTGAATAGAGCAATGCCGGGCGTCCTCAGACGCTCCGGCATTGCATTTTCCAGGAAGGGATATTGGAGCCGTTCCCAACAAAAACTCCTCCGGCAGTTGCCGGAGGAGCATTCATTTTTTCTATTCTAAACACGGATGCGCCGCCCTGACATGGTGCCAGCCGGGCTTTTACTTCAGGAACTTTGCCACGGCACGGGCTACGATGCCGCCCAGAATGCCGGAGACACCAGAAATCGGCCACGCCCTGCACGCCGACCAGCAGCACCACGAACATGAAGGGGTTGGCAGCGCCCTTGACGGACACCAGATTCTGCACATAGTCACAGCCGTAGAAGGCCAGCACGATGTAGCCCATGAAGAACACCGTGTTCAGGACGGGGCGCTCATGGCGCTGAGGATGTAGCTCAAGTGCCGGGACTTATCCAAAGCTTCTGCAGGCCCCTGAAGATCAGGCCGCAGCACAGGCCCATGAGCACACGCATGCCCACGCACAGGATAAAGGTGTTCAGCGGGCTGACCTGAAACAGTGCACCGGTCATGGCAGATGCGCCGGTGATGGCATCATAGAAGCTCACTGCGCCAAAAACGCCGCCCAGGATGGCACCCACGGCAGGGCCCATGGTGATGGCACCCACGGCGATGGGAAGGGTCAGGAAGCTCATGTACAGCGGGCCCACAGGCACACTGCCCAGACCCACCATCTTCATGACCAGCTCAATGGCAACCAGCAGCGCCACACGGGTAAGAGTCTTCGTATTTGTATTCTTCATATTCAGTTTTCCTCCTGCTGCCGTTCCGCCCTATACGTCGGATACGGCGCAAACCTGCCCGCTCTTTGCGGGTTTTAGGTGAATATTCAAATCTTTGGAAGCGCGTGGTTGTCAGGGCGTGTTCCAGAGAAAAAAAATGCGTTAAAATCTGTCGCCGGGGGAAGCGGACCCCCGGCATTGCGGCGCGCCCACCGTGAGCACCCGGCTCACCGCGATGCTGGTATCCAGCATGCGGGCGCACAGCTCCCCGGTCTCCGGCGGTCATGGCGCGGTAAAGGCCTTCAACTCTGCCGCCTGCCGGGGCCGATGCCGCCATTCAGGTTATAGTGCTCTTCCTTGCCCTCGTTAGGGTGGAAGGTGATGCCGCCGCAGCAGTTGGGGGTGGATTTTGCAGGATATAGCCCTTTTTGTGCCCTGAATGATGCAGCGGGCAGGGGCTGCGCAGTCCTTGGCGGCAATGCTCACCGCCTTGAAGCCGCTGTAATCCATCATCAGCACACCGCTGGTGTCGATATTGCGCTCCATGTTGGCGGCATACACCGCCTTGATTGGGCTCGCCGAACAGGCCCACGATGTAGCTGACGTTGTACACGCCCAGATCCATCAGTGCACCGCCCGCGCACAGCCGGGTCGAACACCGGGGGGTTTCTCCGGCGCAGAAGGCGTCGTACCGGCTGGAATACTGGCTGAAATTGCACTGCACCAGCTTGACGGTGCCAATGCGGGGCAGCAGCTCCCGGAGCTTTGGCGTAATTTTCCAGGTACTGGTGGTCACGGCCTCAAACAGGAACACCGCTTGCGCTGTGCCAGCGCAGCCAGCTCCTCCGGTCTTCGGCGGCGGTCACCGCCATGGGCTTTTCCACAATGACGTGCTTGCCTGCCTCCAGCGCCACCCGGGCGTAGCGGGCGTGCTGTAAGTTGGGCACGGCGATGTAGATCGCGTCCACCCACTGCAAAGCTCAAAATAATTGGTGGTGTGCTGCGGATCTGATATTGGCACACAGCTCTGCGGCCTTTGCCGCCGAGCGCTCCGTGCTGCACACCGCCTGCACAGTAAACGGCGTGTGCTCCACAAGCCATGGCAAAAAATTCCCCGCACGATCTTACCTGTGCCAAGAATGCCCAGTTTCATAATGCTCTCCCTTATCCTCTTGTTCCCCAGCCCACCAGCGCTTCCGGCTCGCGGCGGGTGCGGCGGTTGGGGTGCGGGTGCTTTTGCCCGGAGGCGTCCCTGCTGGTTCTGCTGACGGCGGCCTGCCGCCGCCATGGCTGCGTGGTGCTGCGGCTGGGAGCATTGAGCTGGTACAAAAGGGCAAGTCCCTTCATCAGCAGCTCCGGGTCGTAGGTCAGCGCATGGCGGCACAGGGGGTCACATATTTTGCAAGCCCTCCTGTTACCACCAGTGTTGCCGGGCGGCCCAGCTCTTCCTCAATGCGCTGCACCATGCCGTCAATGAGCACGGCGGTGCCCAGCACCGAGCCGGAAAGCATACACTTCTCAGTGTTGGTGCCGATGGCGTTCTTGGGGAGCCCAGATGCACCTGCGGCAGCTGGGCACAGCGCTCACCCAGTGCCCGCAGCCCGGTGGAAAGGCCGGGGCAGATGACACCGCCCCGGAACACGCGGTTCTTGTCCACCACATTAAAGGTCGTGGCAGTGCCAAGGTCCACCGTGACCACCGGCAGCGGAAAAATTTGCCGCCGCATAAGCCGCATCCACAAGGCGATCCTTGCCCACGGCGCGGGGCTTCGTCCACCCCCATGGTCAGCCCGGTGCGGATATCCGGCGAAACGATGACCGGCTTTTTGCCGGTGTAATGGCGGGCGCACTCGGCCCAGTGCCCCGGTGATCTGGGGCACCACGCTGGTAAGCACTGCACCCTTCAAAGCGCATGGGACGCTTCCGGATGGCGGCGGTGCGCAAAATTTTATCCATTTCGGCACGATATTCCGCAGCCGTGCGGGTGCGCACCGTGTCCATGTGGGCCACAAAAGCATACACGTCCGTCCCGGATGCCCCCAAGGGCGACGGTGGTGTTGCCTATATCAATGGCTAAGATCATAATTCTGTTTTCCTTTTTCAAAATAAAAAATCTCTTCGAAAAAGGGCAGGAACCCCGATGGCCTGCCCTCTTTGTCAATTCTTTGTCAAGCTGTATTTTACCGCATTTTGCCCAGTTACAAGCCCGTACAAAGATTTTGTTGTGCTGGTGGAAGTTTTGCATTATACTAAGGTAAGATATGTGGAAACAGTACTGTTTTTGCAGGAGGTTTTTTGGAAATGGATCTGAACGGCAAGTGCGTCCTGTTGGGCGTCAGCGGCGGCATTGCCGCCTATAAAATGGCAAACGTGGCCAGTGCACTGCGCAAGCTGGGGGCCGATGTGGAGGTCATCATGACCAAAAATCGCGACCCAGTTCATCACCCCTGTTCACATTTGAAACCCTTACCGGCCACAAGTGCATGGTGGATACCTTTGACCGCGATTTCAAGTTTGAAGTCACCCATATCTCGCTGGCCAAAAAGGCAGATGTGATCCTTGTAGCACCGCCACCGCCAACGTGATCGCCAAGATGGCCCACGGCATCGCCGATGATATGCTCACCACCACAGTGCTGGCTGCCAAAGTGCCCCAAGCTCGTTGCTCCCGCCATGAATACCGGAATGTTGGAAAACCCCATCACGCAGGATAATATCGCCACGCTGGAACGCTACGGCTTCTTACGGTGATCCCCTCCGAGAGCGGCGTACTGGCCTGCAAGGACGTGGGCAGCGGACGCCTGCCCAAGGAAGGAGGTACTGCTGGAGCACATTCCTGCACACCATCGCCCGCCCGAAGGACCTTGCCGGGCTGCACATCGCCGTGACCGCCGGGCCCACGCAGGAGCCGCTGGACCCTGTGCGCTACCTGACCAACCACTCCACCGGCAAGATGGGCTATGCCCTATGCCCGGGCCGCCGCTATGCGGGGCGCCGAAGTGACCCTGATCCACGGGCAGACCGCGCTGCCGTCGGTCAAGTTCACCACCGATGTGCCGGTCACCTCGGCGCAGCAGATATACGAGGCGGTGACTAGACCGCTTTGACACCACCGATGGTGCTCATCATGGCTGCCGCCGTGGCCGACTACCGCCCCGCCACTGTGGCAGATGACAAAATCAAAAAGAAGGAAGGCGACCTTTCCATCCCGGTGGAGCGCACCGAGGATATCCCTTGGCACCATCGGCCCCCCCCGCAAGACCCACCAGTTCCTGTGCGGTTTTTCCATGGAGACCCGCGATCTTGTGGAAAACTCCTCTGCAAAGCTGACCAAGAAAGAATCTGGACATGGTGGTTGCCAACAACCTGAAAGTGGCCGGGTGCCGGTTTTGGTGTGGACACCAATGTAGTCACCCTCATTACCCCGGACGGCACGCGGGGAGCTGCCTTTGATGAGCAAGGCCGATGTGGCCGATGCCATTCTGGACGAGATCCTGCGGCGGCGGGCAAAGTAATACTGCCGGGATTTTGTTGTACACATATCACAAAATTCACAAAAATTATGGTTCTTTCCGAAAATTCGGGTTTACCTGTTTATTTTGTCCGCCAAAAATTATATAATAAGAGTGTGTCCCCATATTTGGAAGGAATCGGTCTGCGCTGCAGCCGTTAATATTTGGAGGAGAGCCTTACTATGTTCATGTACTCGGTTATAGCCAGCATTTGCTGGATAATGTGAAGAAGATACACTTTATCGGCTGCGGCGGCAGCGGTATGTACCCTCTCATCCAGATCCTCTCCGCAAAGGGCTACGACATTTCGGGCAGCGATGTGCTGGATGGCAGCATCATCCGCTCCGAGCGTGAGATGGGTGTCAAGGTCAGCCTGGGCCATGCTGCGCCGACAACGTCATCGGTGCGGACATGGTGGTGTACTCTGCCGCCATCTCCCAAAGGATAACGTGGAACTGAACGCAGCTGCCTCCTATGGCATCCCCACCGTGGAGCGCAGCGTGCTGCTGGGCTATGTGAGCCGCCTGTATAAGGAAAGCATCTGCGTGTCTGGCACCACGGCAAGACCACCACTACTTCTATGATCACCACTGCGCTGGAGCTGGCAGGGCGCGACCCCTCTGCCGTCATTGGCGGCAAGCTGCCCCTCATCAACGGCTACGGCAAGGCCGGCAAGGGCGATGATATCGTTATCGAAGCCTGCGAGTTCTCCGAGACCTTCCCCTGAAGCTGACCCCCCTACTACCTGTCCGTGGTGCTGAACATCGACAACGATCACCTGGACTACTACGGCAGCATGGGCGAGCTGAAGTTTGCCTTCAAGCGGTTTGCCCTGATGACCCAGTTCATGATCTTTGCCAACGCTGACGACGATAAGAACACGATGGACGTGATGTACACCCTTGACCGCCGGGTGCGCACCTTCGGCATCGACAACGACGGCGACTATCAGGCTGTCAACGTGCAGGAATATAAGCCTGGCTTCTTCGAGTTCGACCTGAAGGAGTGGAATACGACCGACACCACCCGTATCCGCCTGTCCGTGCCCGGCCGCCACAACATTTATAATGCACTGGCCATGTGCGCCGTGTGCCGCTTTGTGGCCTGAGCGCAGAGCAGTGCGCCGAGGCTGCCCTGAACTTCAAAGGGCGCGGGCCGCCGCTTTGAGCTCTACGGCGAGTGCAACGGTGCGGTCGTCGTGGACGACTACGCCCACCACCCCACCGAGATCCGCGCCACCCTGAACACCGCCAAAGAAATGGGCTACAAGCGCCTGATCGCCGTCCACCAGCCGTTTACATACAGCCGGACCAAGATGCTGTTCAACGACTTTGTGGATGTGCTCAAGATCCCCGATATCACGGTCATCACCCCCCATCATGGGCAGCCGCGAGCCCAACGACCCCTCCATCACCAGCGCAAAGCTGGCCGCCCAGATCCCCCGGCCCGTGCTGGTGAACAGCCTGCAGGAAGCCGCCGACTGTCAAGCAGAACGCCCAGCCCGGCGATCTGGTCATCACCCTCGGCTGCGGCGATATCTATAAAGCCAGCAAGATGATGGTGGAAAAGGATCAGTAATTTTATTTAAAAAAGGACACCGGACAGCCCGCAGGCCGTCCGGTGTCCTTTTTAGGTAGAGCGTGAAGATACAGCAGCTGCTGTCAGGTGTCATCGTAATGTCCGCGGCAGGAAACGATAAACACAATGCCGTTTTCTTCGTAGTAAACGATGCGGTTCACATCGTCGATGCGGCGGCTCCACCAGCCGCTGAGCGTACCGCGCAGCGGTTCCGGCTTGCCGATGCCGTCAAAGGCGTTGCGGGCGATATCTTTGATCAGCGCGTTGATGCGTTTCAGCGTCTTTTGTCCTGCATCTGCCAATAAAGATAATCCTCCCATGCACGATCCTCCCACAGCAGCCGCATCAGGGGCTTCCTCGATGAGGTCATGCGGGGCAAAAATGCGCCTTGCCGCTGCGCACGTCCCGCATGATGCCTTCCAGATAACGCTGATTGGCAGAGGAATAAAAGGGGTCTGCGGTCAGTTCAAACGGAATGCGCTTTTCCCGGGCGCAGGCCTTGAGAAAGATGGTGATGGCCGTGTTCATGCTCAGACCGATCTCGTCAAAGGTCTGCTCTGCCTCATGCTTCACGGTGTCATCTACGCGTACACTGATCTGTGCCATATCCGGCACCTCCTTCTTTCTTTTGATTCTACCACAAATGAAAGCAAAAAATGCAATCAGAGCGCTTTCTTTTTATTGTAAACACCCTGAAACCCCGCCCTGCAGCCGAATGGCTGCGGGGCGCTTCGCGTTCCTCTATCTACGATTCTGGAAGGATGTTGGCGTTATCAGAACTTGAACAGGTTCACGATGCGCTGCCACAGGCGGGTAAAGATATTGCCTTCCTTCACCGTCTCAGTCTCAGCCACAACATTGTCGGCAGCGGCGACCGTTTCACCGGTCTTATAGACGAACTTCACGCTGCTCAAAGCATCGTCCGGTACACCGGCAAAGCTGTTGTAGTCCAGGCGGCTGGTCATCTCGTCCAGCACGGTCTTGAGGCCGTGGAGCTGATCCTGATCCAGCGCGCCGGTCAGCTTGAGATGCCTTCCTCGTTGAACTGGTTCAGACCGTCGTTCAGCCGGTGGGTGCCGTCATTCAGCTGGCTTGCACCATCGCTCAGGGTGTTCACGCCGTCGTACAGGGTCTTGGTACCTGCAGCCAGCTGTGCGCTGCCATCCTTTGCGGAGTGGGCACCGTCCGCAGCGGTCTGCACGCCTGCGGTGTACTGGTTCACGCTGGAAACGAAGTACTGGATCTGGCAAGGCTGTCCTTCAGGGCACGCACATCGGCCATATCCTGACCTGTTCTCTACCTGATACTTCAGCTCTGCCTTGGCGGTGTTCTTTAGCATCGGCATTGGTCACCATCTCCAGAGCCCGGTCAGCATGGAAGCGTCGAAGTTCTGCATCAGCTGCAGAGCTGCCTCCAGATCGTGGTTCGTCTTGGTCGCGGACGGCAGGTACAGCGCCAGATCCAGCTGGCTATCCTTGAAGCTGGGGAGCTCCCTGCTCCCAGATGGTGCGCACCATCTTTTGCGGCCGGCAGCAAGGTCTTATCGTTCATGGTGAGAATGTTGTCGATCACAGCGGCGTAGTTCGACCAGGTCATGTCCGCGTCGATCAGGCCGCCCTCTTTCAGGGTCTTGTTGGCAGAAGCCAGCACGCCGTCAGCCACCTGCTGCGCGCCGCTGTTCAGGGCTGCATTGTTGGCGCTCAGGGTGTCCAGACCGTTGGTCAGCTGGCCAAGGCCGTCGTCCAGAGCGGCAGCGCCGTTGTTCAGGGTGTTGGCACCGTCCAGCAGGGCCAGAACACCGCCTGGCCAGCTGAGAGGTGCCGTCCACCAGCTGGGAAGCGCCGTCCATGCAGCTGGCTCATGGCATCGTTCAGCTGGTTGATGCCATCGGTCAGGTCGTTGATGCTGCTCAGGTCGAACACATTGCTCGTGCCCAGAGCCGCCGTGCTGGTGGCGCAGGCCACCATGACCTGCGGGCAGGTCAAGTCTTCCACATCGGCTTCCACAGTCACGGTGTCCTGCAGATAATCTTCCACAGTGTTCACCTCATCCGGGCAGCAGAGCCGGACAGGGAATCCTTCACGCCCGGCAGGGTGACAAAGGCGGCCAACGCTGCTCTTGGCGGCGCTTTCCACCATTCCGTGTTCTGCGGTCACGTTGGAAGCATCCCCGCCCAGAATGACGCCCACAGCGGTGATCAGCGGGTGACGATGGTGCGGTCCTTGCCGTTCACGTTCACGGTGCCGGTCTCGTTGTTCTTCAGGTTGACGGTCACAGTCAGGTGGCCGCTCTTGCCAATGATGTCCTCACCAGGGCGGCTTCCTGACCGTCCAGAGCGTAGGTCACCTTCACATCGATGGGCAGGGCCTTGTCGGTATTGCCCTTGTAGTAAACATCGGTGTCGTTGGTGTTCCAGACCAGCTCTTCCCCGTTCTGGGTGAACGCGGCATCGCTCTCAGTGTTCTGGATATCGGTCAGAGTGCTCTCATCGGTGACATTTGCAAGGCCGGAAGCGCTGTACAGGTGCTCGCTGACGGTGGTGCTCTTGATGGAGCCGTCGCCGTTCATCACAGCATAGACGGTCTCTGATTTGGAAAAAAAGCTGCTGCTTACCAGCTGCAAATGCGGGCATTGCACGCCTGCGGCGAGGGTGAGCGCCAGCGCCGCACTGGCGAAACGAAGCGATTTTTTCATGACGTATTACTCCTTCTCAGACTTCTTGGCGTTGGCGGATTCGGGTACCATCCACTTGAGGGTGGTGTGGCGGATGATCCAGTCCCACAGCATCAGGGCTGCGGGCAGCATCACCAGAATGACCAGCCATGCTGATCAGAGCGCCGCGGGAGATCAGCAGGCAGATGCTCCGCAGCAGCTCCATCTTACTGATGGCAGCCACGCCGACCGTAGCGGCAAAGAAGGTCAGGCCGCTGGTCAGGATGGACTGACTGCAATGCTCCAGCGACTGCTGGGCTGCTTCCTTCGGGGTGCGGCCAAAGGCGCGCTCCTCGTGGTAACGGGTGGTCATCAGGATGGAGTAGTCCACGGTAGCGCCCAGCTGGATGGTGCCAATGACGATGCTTGCGATGAAGGGCAGCTGGGTGCCGGTAAAGTACGGGATGCCCATGTTGATGGCAATAGCGGCTTCGATGCTGGCGACCAGCAGCACCGGGATGGAAATGCTCTTGAAGGAGATGGCGATGATGACCAGCACCGCCATGATCGACCAGACGTTGACGTTCTTGAAGTCCACGTCTGCAACCTCGATCAGGTCTTTGGTCATGGCACCTTCACCGGTGATGACGCCCTCGGGGTCTACATCTTTGATCAGGGAAATCATCTCGTCCAGCTGGCTGTTGATGGCATCCGTGCCGGTTTTGTAGGAGCTGTTGGCAAGGATCAGCTTGTACCCGCCGGACTGCAGGATCTCGGTCACGCTGTCGGGCAGCAGCTCGGTCTGGAAGCCCGGGCCGGTGATGGAATCCAGACTTACCACCTGCGTGATACCATCCACGTCCTTGAGCTCATCGCACAGGTCGGAGACCTGCGTAGCGGTCAGATCGTCGTGAACAAGGATAAAGTGGGAGGTGGTCATACCAAAGTCCTCGCCCAGCTTGTTGGTGCCGACGATACCGGTCAGGTCTTGGGGCAGGGAGTCAAACAGAGTGTAGTACACCTCCGGTCTTGTTCTGCGCGATGACAAAGGGGATGAGGACGAGGATAAAGACGACCACGATGGGCACCGAGTGGTTGGAAACAAAAGTAGCTGAGCTTTTTCAGCTTGGGGATCACGGTGCGGTGCTTGTACTTCTCGACCCACTTATCAAAGGTGAGAATCAGCGAGGGCAGGACGACGACGGTGCAGATGACGCCCAGCGCAACGCCCTTGCCATGACAAGGCCGATATCGCGGCCCAGCGTCAGGCGCATGGCGCACAGTGCAAGGAAGCCCGCGATGGTGGTCAGGCTGGAAGCGGAGATGGAGGTCATGGTCTTGCAGATGGCGCTGACCATGGCTTCCTCATTGGAGGAGCGAAGCTCCTTTCCTCCTGATAGCGATGGAGCAGGAAGATGGAGAAGTCCATCGTAACGCCCAGCTGCAGCACCGTGGACAGTGCCTGGGTAATGTAGCTGATCTGGCCGAGGAAGATGTTGGTGCCAAAGTTGTACACGATGGGGAACAAAAGGCCCAGCATGAACAGCAGCAGGCGTGATGGTGCTTTCCAGCGAGAGGAAGAGCACCAGCAAGCTTGCACCTACAGCGCAGAGGATGTAGAGCGGCATTTCCTGGTTGATCAGGGTTTTGGTGTCCTGCAGAATGACGCTCATGCCGCCGAAGAAGCAGTCCTTGCGCAGCAGTTTTTCAATCTGCTTGACGGCTTCCATGGTCTCGTCGCTGGCGCTGGGGGCGTCAAAGCGGACGATCAGCATGGTGGAATCGTTTTTGCCGAACATGAACTGCTGCACATCGGCAGGCAGCATGGCGGTGGGGACGCTGGGGTCGATCACATCGCTCAGCCAGAACGCTTGGGTGACGCCGGGAACGGCCTCGATGTCCTTCTTCATGGCGATGAGTTCGTTTGTGGGGCAGGCCCTTCTACCGTGATCATACCGGTGGAGGCCAAATGGAAATCGTCCTCAAAGGGGCTACCTCGCCGATCATGGAGTCCAGATCCTGCGGCAGGTAGGTGAGGATGTCATAATTGATGCGGGTGGCAATGGCGCCGATCGCGGAAGGGATCAACAGCAGGACCGCTACTGTTAAGATCAGCTTGCGCAGACGCACTATGCTTTGTGCGATCTTTTTTTCATGGGAACCCTCCATAGAAAATGGTTAAAAATCTTAGTAAAATGACTGGTGGTCATTTCCAAGCAAACACTATTATAACCATGACAAACCGGGTGTCAAGTACAAAAATGACCAAAAGTCAGTTTTTCTTATCAACTACCTGAAATTGTATAGCTTTTGGACTTGCACTATCGGAAAAGGACTGCTAAAATAATTGAGACAGCACGAATGAGCGAGAGAAAAACAAGAGGAAAAGAGGAATCGTCAGGAAAAATGGGTACCGTGGAGGGCAAAAAGCAGGAAAGCGCCGGGCACTGCTGGAGGCAGCCTATGATTTGTTTCTGGAGCGAGGTGCCGCAAAAACCAGCGTGGAGGACATCACCTCCAGGCAAAGGTGGCAAGGGCACCTTTTATCTGTATTTTCAGGATAAGGGTGCGGTGATGCAGGCGCTGCTGGCCGGGTGAGCTACCAGTTGCTGAGCAACGCGCGTGCGAAGCGGTGGAAAAGCAGACAGAGCTCGAAAAACTTCCCGGACAAGATGGTGGCCGTGATCGACCATATTATCGAAGCACTGCGGCGGGACACGGTGGTGCTCAAGTTTCTGGGCACAACTTCTCTGGCCGGGGCTGGATCAGATCGAGGCCAGCCGCGAATCCGAGCCGCTGATGCGCAAACTGCTGAATGTGGTGCTGACCAGCCCCGAAACGGCCGGCCGCACCGAGCGAGAGATCTACCAGCGCATCACCGCCCTCGGCAGTATGTGTATGTCAGTGTGCTATTCCAGCATTCTGGAGGGCAAGCCGGACAACATCGACGCCATGAAGCCGGTGCTGTACGATATCATCCGCAGGTCGCTGAAGGTGGAAAAATTAAAAAAATCGCATGAAAAAAAATTTATTTTTGTATTGCTTTTTGCAAAGCTGTGGTAAACTATCCAAGTCGATATGACATCTGGACGGTTAGCTCAGCTGGTAGAGCATCTGCTTGACGTGCAGGAGGTCACAGGTTCGAGTCCTGTACCGTCCACCATACAGTTCGTACTCGAACCCAATTCTCTATGAGAAAGGGTTCGGGTACGTTTTTTGTTTATCGGAGGTTTTGCGGAAAGAGTACGCAGAGCGGTAAGCAAGAACGAAAAGGCAGGGGTATCATCGTGGCGATGGTATCCTGCCTTTGTGTTTGCGGAATCAAGTTCGCATTGGGGGCAATCGCCGTATGGCGCGTTGGGAGTACTGAGTACGTGCGTACTGAGAGCCTGTACATCTCCGGCGAGGTGTAACACACTAGACTTTCTGCCAAAAGTCTGTGTGCCAAGGGGGCTGCACCCTTTGGAATTTGCGGCGCGTGTACGCACGTACGCAGAAAAATGACAAAATTTCACTATATCAGGGTATTCTTTTTCTTGGTAGGTGTGATATACTCGGCTTAGTTCAACAAATCGAAAGTTGACAAAGGAGTTGAGCTGATATGAAAAAGAAAATCATCATATTGCTGTCTGTTGTGATAATTCTTTTGATGGGCATTGTTGTATGGTTTAATATTCCACTCGACTTGATGGACTTAGACCCTAATGAGGTCATGGAAATAGTTGTTTTCAATGGCAATAGCGGAAACGCAACACATATTACCGACAAAGAGCAGATTCAGCATATTGTCGAAAATTTGAATGGCGTCGAAGTAAAAGCGGTCAAAGCCATCTTTGGGATATATGGGATATAGTTTCAAAGTTACTATTTATTTGTCTGATGGCAACGAGGCAGGCGATTGGAATAATTTTATTATCAATTCAGATGATACAATTAGAAAAGATCCATTTTTCTATTCTATTACAAAGGGAAATATTGATTACAGCTATATTGAAGGTATCGTAGAATAACAAAAATTCCGTTTGCCGTACTCGTTTCCAGCAGGGGTCTGGGGTGAGGCACGCCCCAACAAGAACACTTCAAAACGCGGGAGCGTTGCAGAAGTGCAGTCCCAGAAGGGCACAACATTTTCAAGAATTGAAAAATTTGTGGCCACGGGACGATTCTTCTTGCTCTCACCTTTTTCGCTGCGTTTCGTAATTTTCACATTTCAATCTGCTCGCAGATTGTTGACAAGCTGCGCTTAACTCGATACTATAAAGGCAACCCGAACATACTGCCAAGGAGGTGCAACCATGACCGCCGTAATCTACGCCCGCTATTCTTCCGACAGCCAGCGCGAAGCGTCCATTGAAGGGCAGCTGCGCGACTGCAAGGGACTACGCCGAGAAGAACGGTATCACCGTGGTCGGCACCTTACATCGACCGTGCCTACTCCGCCAAGACGGATGACCGCCCGGACTTCCAGCGATGATTAAGGACAGCGCAAAGAAAATCTTCGATGTGGTTCTGGTCTGGAAGCTCGACCGCTTTGCCCGGAACCGATTCGATGCCGTGAACTACAAAAAGTACCAGCTGGAAAAGAACGGTGTCCATCTGGTGTCTGCCATGGAACCCATTTCGCAGGGGCCTGAAGGCATTATGGTGGAGAGTATACTTATCGGCATGGCGGAATACTATTCCCGCCGAACTTGCCCTGAAAGTAGCGCGCGGTGAACGCGAAAATGCCCTCCAGTGCAAGTATAACGGCGGTATCGTTCCGCTGGGCTTCACCATTGGCAAGGAGGACAGGCTGTACCATATCGACCCGGAGACGGCTCCCATTGTGCAGGAGATTTTACCCGGTACGCCAACGGCGAGCCTGCCGAGAAGATCGCAGCATCCCTGAACGAGCGAGGGCTGCGCACCCGTACCGGCAAGCCTTTTGTCAAGAACAGCTTCTTCCAGATTTTCCGGAACCGCCGTTACATAGGTGAATACCGATATAAGGACATCGTGACACCGGGCGGCATTCCGGCCATCGTGGACGAGGACTTGTTCGACCGGGTGCAGCAGCGTTTCGAGCAAAACAGGATTGCCCATGGTCGACCCGCAAAAGAGGATGTGAGCTATCTGCTGACCACCAAGCTGTTCTGCGGCAAGTGTCGGCACCCTGATGGGCGGCGAGAGCGGCACCAGCCACATGGGAAACACCTACTATTACTACAAGTGCGGCAACGCCAAACGCCACGGCAAGGCGCACTGCGACCTGAAAGCTATCCGCAAAGAGCCGTTGGAACGGTTCGTGGTGGAGACTGCCATTAAGGTGATTTTCAGCGATGAAATCATCGAACAGCTGATAGATTTGATTATGGAAGCCCAGCAGCAGGAGAACACCCGACTGCCTGTTTTTGAAAGACCAGCTCCGGGATACAGAGAAGCGGCTGGCAAACCTTCTGGAAGCCATTGAACAGGGCATCCTGACCCCGACCACCAAGCAGCGGCTGGACGAGCTGGAAGCCCGGAAAGAAGCCCTGAACACCAGCATTCTGGAAGAAGAGCTGAAAAAGCCCGTCCTGACCCGTGAGTGGATTCGGTTCTGGATTGAAAAATTCCGCAAGGTGACATGAGAGAGACATGGAGCACCAGCGGCAGATCATTGATAGATCATTGATACCTTTGTCAACTCGGTCTACGTCTTTGACGACCGGGTCGTGCTCAATTTCAACTTCACGGACGATTCCAAAACCATCTCCCGTGAAGAGGTGTTGGGGTTCGAGTGCTGTGGACAATGCTCCACCACGAGTCCCCCAGACCAAAAAAGGTCTGGGGACTTTTTTCGTGGTGGACGGTACAGGACTCTCGAACAGGGCGGCGGCGCATAGCGCCGTAAGCAAAAAGCCACAGTGCGGCTTTTTGCTTTTTAGCCCGCGGTTCCCAACGGCTAGAATGTCTACCAAGAAAGATGCCGCCCGACCATTCGGTCTGAGAATGGTGAGCGGTACAGAACTCGAACAGCAATAAACAAAGGGCAGGGTATCACCGTGGCGCTGTGCCCTGCCTTTTGTTTTGCATCCCCTATATTGTGCGTTTCAGGGTCAATCGCTGCGTACGTCCGTACATGGTCGGTACGCACGTACGCAGGAAAAAAAGGGCAAGTTCTGATATATAACAGTTAGTCTTTTTATTGTGTAATATGATATACTCACGTCAACATAACAATTGTGAATGAGCGCAATTTCAAATGGACATCAATCTTATTTTTAAGTGAACGAGCTATCTAAAAAAGGAGGCATTTGCTATGAAAAAAAGCATCGAACATTTGGGTTCGCAGAGGTCTTTTTGCTTCACCGTTTGCATGGACAGGGAATTAGCATTAGCTCTCCTATTAAAGCAAAAACCGATGTCTGCTCCACAAATTTGCTCGTCCCTTTTGGAAAAAATACGCTTTGACCGCAAGAAGATTGGAAAACTTTTGGCAGACCTTGAATGGTGGGGGGAGTTGTCTCTAACGATAGTGGTGTATATAGCTGCCAATGCGCTGTGCTGGATAACTGTCAAAGAGCGCTATAACGAGAAACCAGTTGATCGATTTGATTGGGTTGACTCAAAACACTGTGAACGGCCAATCTTTTTTATAGTTCTATGCCTCCGATGAGCGTCAGTTCTCGTGGACCCCAGTGGTGCATAATCATGTAATTTCAAATAGTAAGAAGCAGGGGTTTGTGGCTCCGCACGCCCCAACAAGACCGCGTTTGAAGCAACGAACGCCCAGCGGGGCGTTTGAGTGGCAGCCCGGTCTTGCGCCGGAAAATTATAAAACCGGAACCTTCTCAGGGGCCAAAATGGCTCAAAAAGGGTTCCGGTTTCTGATTTTTGCGCTATCTCTTTGTGCAAATTGCTATCGCATTTTTATTTTGCAACAGTCCCTCTTTTTTTTATTTCCGGAGATTTTATTTTCGGGTATAGGCTTCCATGCCATGCTCGGCGGGGTCGTAATATTCCATCAGGGTGATGTAGTTTTTCCGGGTAGTGGCAGAATGCCGCACGCAGAACGCTGTCTGCCGGGCTGTTTACACTCATCAGGCTGATGATGTAGTACACCAGCAGCTTCAGCACATCGCTCTCCACCTCGTAGCACAGACCCACCGCCAGCACCGGCACCACCCACCTGCTGCGCCCGCAGCGGCACGATGGCCCCCACCTGCTCCAGAATGGGTCGACTCATGGCCGAAGCCGTCATCACGCAGCGCAGCACCTTCGTCCACGACATTTTGCGGATGTTCGGCATGCTGCGCAGCCGGGCCATCACGGCCTCGTCGTCCAGGATCACGCCGTCGGCCACCTCTTTCTCCGAGAGGGGTAAAGGCACACTGCAGCATATCCATAAAGGCAGCTTCATATTTTTTTCGTGGTAATTTGCAGCGCTTTTGCAGAACGCCAGAGCCGCCGCGACCACCGAATCCACATCTTCCTTTGTCGCCAGCTGGTCGAACCGCAGCGGCACGCCGCCCATCCGGCTCTCGATGATGCTCAGATCATCCAGCTCGTTCTGGTACGCCGTGGAGGGCAGAAAGCGGTCGTTTCCGTTGCGGTGGTAGCCCCACTCTTCCGGCATCACACGGCCACGATATCGCCGCTGGAAATGATGTTGAAGATATTGCTTTACATCCCAATCCGTTTTCAGTCCGCCGTCTGCAGTGTGGGTCGTTGTCGTAGTCCGCCTGCAGATCCGGGCGGTCCGCTGCGTCAGTGCCGCCGGTGCGGCAAAGGTGTAAACAAAAGTATTTTCCTGCGCGATCTGCGGCAGCTGCTGCCGGATGCGCGCCGCCGTCAGGTTTGCCACAACCGCGCCGCGGTTCCGCCCAGCCAGAGCTTGATGGTGCCCAGCGTTCCCGCTGCAGCCTCGGCTTTTTCAGGTAGTCCTGCAGATCCTCAAAAAAAATGCTCTGCTGCTGTCACAAAGCCATAGTGCCCGCCGCCTTCGCCCACATGCAGGTTGCTGGCCCACTCGGCGCCATAGCCGACACCGCGCAGCATGGCAGCAATAATGGTGGTGCGCTGGCCATCCTGTACCAGTGTTTTCTGCGCAAAAGCACAGCCCGCGGTATCCACCGGGGTGTTCAGGCTGCGCTGGTAGCCCACATAGACCGCATTGGCAAAGCCAAGCTTCTGGTAGGCATCCGCAATGCTGTCCTCACGGCCCGCTTCACCCTCCACCCAGTAAAGCGCATCGCTCTGGTAGGTGCTGCCGCTTGCCGCCACAAGGCCCAGCGTTGCCAGTGCCAGCGCTTGTGGCTGTACTGCAGCGCCGTGTTCTCAAAAAAGGCATCTGTATAATAAAATCGTGGAGAGATCTGTTTCGCTGTGGTCGCTGCGGAAGGCAAAGGAGTAGTAATCCTCCGGCACCGCGCTGCCCACCACAGCCTGCGGCAGCTTCCTCTGCCGCCGCGTGCGGGGCCAGCACGCCTGCCACGGCAGCTGCTGCCACCTGCAAAAGGCACGTCGTTTTATGGTCTTCATCTTTCTGCTCCAATCAAGGCTTCTGCATAAAAAACCAGTCTGTTTTTCTAAGTATAGCGGATTTTGCACGCTGATACAATCGCTCTTTTTAATAAAAAACAGCCCATGCTCCACACACAGACTGTTTTATGGTATAGTATAAGGGTGTCCGGCTCACCTCAGCTCGATCTGTCTGCAGTAGTCCACGATGTGGTGGAACATCTGTTCCACTGCTGGGGCCATTGCGGCGGGGGCGCTGCACAGCCAGGCCCACCACGGTCTTCCTCTGGCTCGATGGGATAGATCTTGATCGCAGCCTTTGCAGTCGCGCAGCAGCATCTGCGGCATGATGGAAATGCCCAGACCTGCTTCCACCATGGCGATGTTGGACTGGTCGTCGATGACATGGCAGCGGCGCTCGGTGCCGATCTTATATTTTTTTCAGGAACTGGCGCATTTCAGCATCGGTGGCATCGCACTGCACAACGAAGCTCTGGCCGTTCATCAGGGCGGGAGTCATCACGCCGTTTTCCGGTTCGGGCCAGTCCTGCGGCACGATGCACAGCAGCGGCTCGCGGAACAGCTCGGTGAGGTTGAACTCTTCACGGCAGGTGGAGGAAAGGAACGCGATATCCACCTGACCGGTTCGCAGCCATTCCTTCACATCGTCGTAGGTGCCCTGATGCACCTCGATCTCGATCTGCGGGTAGTGGGTCATAAAGCTTTTTGAGCAGGCCCGGCAGCAGCCGAAGCGCACACCGAGTTGAATACGCCCAGCTTCACCTTGCCCTTTTTCCAGGCCGTTGAGGCGGGCGATGCTCTGCTGCAGGGCCTCGTCGCTGTTCAGCACCGCACGGATGGAGGGGTAGAACGAATGCGCCATAGCTGGTCATGGTCACGCCGTTTTTGCCGCGATTGAATAGAGGTAAAGCCCAGCTCAGCCTCCATCACGGCAATGGCGTGGCTGATGGCCGATGGGGGGTCAGATGCAGCCGCTGAGCCGCTTTGTTAAAGCTGCCCTGCCGCGCAACTGCGTCGAAAATTCTCATAAGAAAAAGCGTCATATCCCATGCCTCCTTCCGTTTTTACTCGTTCGGAGACGCTTCATTCTCTGTGAATCTTTTTCATCTTTCATTTGAGATAGTTCAATTATCTTCTTGATTGTACTATCCCGCGCCTTTTCTGTCAAGCATTTTTTGCCCGATTTATGCGCCTTTCCGGCGTATTTTGTCAAAGATGACGCAGGAGCCTGCCAGCCTGCGCCGTATCATTAAAAAGCACAAAAAGTAGATTTTTTTATCAAGTGAGGGATTCCTTATGACCGAGACTGCCAAAGCCCCTGTCCGCTGCGGACTCAGCGGCACAGCGCTCAAATACATCGCCTGCATCACCATGCTCATTGATCACATCGGCGCTTCCTGCATCGAAGCCGGTATCCTGCTGCCGGCCCTCGCCGCCGGTGCTGCCAGCTGCGGTGGCATCCCGGTCAGCACCCTGCTGGCGGCAGACCGTGCTGCGGTATATCGGGCGGCTGGCCTTTCCCATCTTCTGCTTTCTGGCGTGGAGGGCTTTCTGCACACCACAACGTCAAAGGCTACCGGCGGCTTCTGCTGTTCGGCCTTCTGAGCGAGGTGCCTTTTTGACCTTGCCTTTTTCCGCACACCGTTCGCCCCGCAGCACCAGAACGTTTACTGGACGCTGGCGCTGGGCGTGCTGGCGGCAGGGCTCAAGCGCTTTGAAAGGAAAAAACGGCTCCTGCCCGGCTGGTAGGCTTGTGGGCGGGAGGCTGCGCCGCGCTGGCGCTTCGCCGCTTATCACCGACCACCACGCCATCGGCGCAGAAGTATCAGCTGCTCATTAACACCGCCCGCCACCAGCTCGTAAAGCCGGACGAAGGCGATGCACAAGACCTCGCGCAGGGAAACGTTTCTGGCGGCGTGGCGTGCCATGGACCGCTGCCCGCCCGGCTACGAAAGCAGTGGCTGGCGCGTATCGCTTCCAACAAAGCCAAGGACTACCTGCGCAGTGCGTGGGTGCGCCGGGTGAACACCCCCGGCGACGAGGGTGCTGGCGCTGGAAGGCGCCCGCCCGGCGCCGACCCCCGAGCGCGGGTGCTCGACGCCTGAGCGAGGAGACCCTGACCCAGATGATCCTGAACCTGCGGGAGCCTTTACAAGACGCCCTGCCGCCTGGATGCTGCTGGAGCAGCACACCGCCGCCGAGGCCGCCTGGCTTCGCGGCCGACCGCAGAAGACGGTGGTACCACCGGGCCAAAAGATGCTGTGGCGGAAAAGATGTCCGTCAGGAAAGGAGGAGCGAAGATGGAATTGTTTTCGTGAAGATGGCTGCATGACCGACGAGGCCTTCTGGCCGTGAGCGAAGGGCGGGCTGGACTGGGGCGGCTGGAGAGCCGCCGAACACCTGTCCTACTGCGATCGCTGCATGGACCGCTACGGCGCTGCTGACGGCGGATGCACTGGAAACGCCGCCAAAGCCGCTGCGCGGGGCGCGTGATGAGCAATATCTGCAGAACACCTATGGCCGGGTGGCCGTGGCCAGCGTGGCGGCGGTGCTGGCATGACCATGTGGGCGCCCTCGACTGGCTCAGGCCTGTACGGTGCTGCCGCAGGCAGACCTAGCCAGTGGAAGAGGAGGCAATCCACGGTGCCGGGAGGCCACAGGGGAGCCAAGCCGGTAAAGCTGCAGGCCGACCGGGACAACGCCGGGAAGCTCTCCGGCCCGCTGCAGCGGCTGCTGGACACCGTGCCCCACCACCGAATCAAACACAACTTGAGAAACGAGGAACTGGACTTATGAAGAAAAAAATTGTGATTTTGACCCTGTTGTTCCGCGCTTCATTCGCGGGGGGAGATCAGGGCTATATGAAGCGCGGCCTCGTCGCTCATTACCATGTTCTGCCTGCCCGCTGCCCTGGTGCCATGACGCAGATCGAAGTATTATATCGGACTGCCATCGTCTATATGGTACAGCTTTTTTTCGATACCTTCAACCTGCGGGCGCAGATCGGGGATGGGCACCGCCCCGGAGGACGATTACTTGTCCACTTTGACCCCATGATAAGCCTTGCGCAGCTTCTGGCCGACAGCCACAAGCTGCTGGCTGGCGCTCATCGCCTTCGGTGCGCGGTGGGCTACCAGAACATCCTCATGAACACCCTCGGCGACCTGCTCTGGCGCTGGGCAAGACGAGCCCGGTTCCCTCCGGGCACTCTATCTGGTCATGGACCAACTGCCGGAGGTGGTGGTCTGCGTGGCCCCTCATCGTCTGCGGCATCTGGCTGGTGAAAGGCCCCCGCACCGCCAAGAAGCCCCCCAGCCGCCGACGCGGCGGGAGGAGGAGTTCACCGAGTACCAGCCGCAGGAGCATAAAAAGGTCAACGTACAGGCCATCCTGAACAGCATCGGCCATCGGGACGCCGAGGCCGACGGGGGAGCCGGAGGACACCAAGGAGGACGACGATGGAACCGAACAAAACTGAGCGGACGGCAGAGGCTGCCGCGCCGGAAGCGCTCCAGACGCCGAAAAAAGCCTCCCCCGTGCGCCGGGTGGGCAGCCTGACGCTGGGGGTCTGCCTGATAGCAGCAGGAGCGTTCTTCCTGTGCTACCACTTCCTGCCCCATTTCAATTGGGAGCTGGCCCCTCAAAGATCGCCCCGGCGGCGGGCTGTGTCTGCTGGGCGGTGAGGTGCTCTACTTTGCCGCCAAGCCGGGAAAGTGGAAGCACGATTTCCTGTCCGTCTTCTTCTGCCTGTGCCTGATGACGGTCTGCCTGTGCATGCGCGCTCTCTGCCCATGGTGCTGGATCGCATCGACCCGGCCAACGAAGCACGGGTGGCCAAGATCGCAGCGGACTACGAAAATACCCTCTATGCCGCCATCCGGGACGAGGCCCCGGACATCCCGCTGAAGGACCTCCGGGCAGGGCTGTACGACTACTACGGCAGCGCCGAGACGGCCACCACCGCCGCCAGCGACCTCAACAGCGGCCTTGGCGTGCTGCGGGTGAACATCGAGCTGTTCGGCCCCTATGAGCAGAAGGCGGCGCTTCGCCACCGCCTGCCGGCAGATCACCGACATCATCCGGCAGCAGACTGCCCAGCCCACCGGCGTGACCTTCTTCTACGACGGCATCGAGGTGTGGCGGACAGCGAGGAACTGCACACCGGCAGCATGAAGCAGGAATGCAGCTACACCCTGAATCTGGACAGCAATGCCCAGCTGGACTGGACCGCTGACCAGATGACCAAGCAGACCGAAGCATCCTATCTGCTGGACGAGGAGAATGTACCGCCGCCGAGAAAGTGAGGGCGGAGGACTGAGAAAGCAAAGGGCTGTTGCAAAACTCCCTCAGTCACGGCTTCGCCGTGCCAGCTCCCCGGAGGGGAGCCTTGGCGTAACGGGTAGGCTGTGAAAGCCTCCCCTCATTGAGGGAGGTGGCATCGCGTCACGCGATGACGGAGGAGTTATGTGCAACCCCTTTTTTTGCGTCGAAGGATCAGTACCGTCCAAAAGCGTGCGGGCCTTGGCCTGAACGGCTTGTTCAAGGCGGTCAGACGGGCGCTCAGATTGTAGCAGGGAATGCTTCTGGAACCGGAAGGGGTCAGCAGATGCCCCAGGGCATCCCGCTGCCGGTGGCCGAGGACATGCCGGGCGACTTCGTCAAAGCTTGCGTAAAAGTGCGGGCGGCAGAGGCTTCCCTGCTGGGGGATGTTGTCCAGCTCATCGTCCATGACATAACAGTACAGCGAAAGGCCGTTGTCGAAAGATCGGGGCCGGGCAAGCAGCTCGATGGTGTGGCTGTCCACCAGAAAAACCGAAGTTGCCGAGGTGGCGGTCGGTATTGCGGATGACGGCGTCCAGAACCAGCATATCCGCCAGCTCCTCCCGCCAGCCATGCGCTTCGTACCAAGCGATGATCTGTGATCTTTGGAATCTTCGATCAGGGTCGAGGCGGGAACGAATGCCGTGTCTTTGCTGGTGAAAAGCTTACAGGTCGAGCAGAGCTGACCCTTCCACCATGGAAAGGCCGTAGGGAATATGCGCGATGCCCATGGCCTCAGCGACCTGCGCGGCGTAAAACTCGAGAAAGGCTCTTTTCCGGTGTTGGCAAAGCCGCTGGTGCCGCCTTTGTAAAGGTAGATCTCGCCCGGATGCGGCGCCATGCTTTCGGGAGCATCCGTTGGTGGTGAACTCCGGCGAGGAGCGGAATCGGGAAAGGGGGAACTCCGCAGCCCGTGAATGCGATCTGAGACAAAAATCTGGCTGAACCGGTTGTCGTACAGGTTGACCTGCGCGAAGGTCTTCGGGGATCGTCCGGCGTGGTGACCCAGTAACTGTCGTCGTCAGGGAAAGACCTTTGCAGACGGACAGGATGCCGATAAAATCGTTTTCATTCAGGCCGTTTTTGGAAAGAAAATTCTGGACATAAGCACGGTTGGCAGGGAATCGTGCGGTGCCGCAGCCAGCGGGTCAGGGATGGATCGTCCGCAGTCATTCCAATGGGGAGTTGGTGCTTCTTTTTCGCTGTTGAGCGAAGTGATATGAATATCCGTGCCGTCCAATGTGCGTTGTGTGCTGTAAAGGAAAGCAGCGTATCATCGTATTGCTTTAGGACAAATTCCATGGCGTCAGCCCTCCCCACTCGTTTATAGGGATTATTGTACCTTTTTTTAGGCAGAGAAACAAGGGTACTTTCACACAAAATCCCCCGGCGCTGCAACGTTCCGGGGGGGGCCTTTGCGTATTCAGGAAAGGAGCATCAGCCGGGGGTATCTCCGGACCTCCAGCAGCTCCTCGGCCCGCGCGAGCTGCTCCGCAGTGGGCGGAACAGCGTCGGGCAGGGGGGTAGGGGATGTTCGCTTCTGCCACTTGAACAGCCCCAAAAGTGTGATAGGGGCAGCACCTCCACCCGCTGCACGGTCTTCAGGCGACCGGATGAAAGTCTGCGGTCCTGCGCAGACCCTCCTCGTCGTCGGTCAGGCCGGGCACCAGCACATGCCGGATCCAGAGGGGAACGCCCAGCTCCGAGATGTGCCGGGCCATCGCAAGGATGTTGGCGTTGTCCTTGCCGGTGAGCTGCCGGTGGCGTTCCGGGTCGATCTCCTTCAGGTCGAGAATGACCAGACTGGTGGACTTCATCAGCCGGTCAAACCGGCCAGATACGCCGGGTCATCGGGGCGGAAGGGCTGCCCGGCGGTATCCAGCGCCGTGTGCACGCCCCTTTGGAACGCGCCAGCGCGAAGAACTTCCGTCACGAAGTCCATCTGCCGCAGCGGCTCGCCGCCGCTGACCGTGATGCCGCCCTTTCTGCCCCAGTAGTTGCGGTAGCGCCACACGCGCTGGAACAACTGTTCCGGCGTCCACTCCTCGCCACCCTCTGCAGCCCACGTCTCGGGGTTGTGGCAGTATTTTTGCACCGCAGGGCACACCCCTGCAAAAACACCACAAAGCGCACGCCGGGGCCGTCCACTGAGCCGAAGCTCTCCAGCGAGTGGACATAGCCGACCGGATTACAGGACGGCATGGCAGGTGCGGGAGATGACGTCCATCTGCTGCTCGCGGGTCAGGTCGATGAACTTGACGGCGTAGCCGGAAACGCGGATGGTGAAGTTGGCGTACTCTTCCTTTCGGGTGCTCCATGGCGTCCAGCAGCTTCTCCTTGCCGAAGACGTTCACGTTCAGGTGGTGTGCGCCCTGATCGAAGTAGCCGTCCATGACCTGCACCAGATTCTCCACGCGCTCGCCCTCGCTGTGACCCAGAGCGTCCGGGTTGATGGTCTGGGTGTTGGAGATGCCGTCCAGTGCCCAGTGGTAGGGCAGCTTTGCCACGGAGTTCAGGGAGGCCAGCAGGCCGTTCTGCTCTGCGCCGTAGCTGGGGGTAGCGCCGGGTGCAAACGGGGTAAAGGCGGCGCGGCCATCCGGCAGAGCGCCGGTGTATTTGCCGTACACCACGTTGGAGGTGATGGTCAGGATAGAGGTGGTAGCCTCGGAGTTGCGGTAGGTGTGGCGCTTCTTGATCATCTCAAGGAAGGTGCTTGAGCAGCCACACGCCGATCTCGTCGACGCGGTCGTCATCGTTGCCGTACTTGGGGAAGTCGCCCTCGGTCTCATAGCCGGTGGCCAGGCCGTGCTCTCATCGCGCACGACCTTGACCTTGGCGTACTTGATGGCGCTCAGGGAGTCGATCACGTGGGAGAAGCCCGCAATGCCGGTGGCGAAGGTGCGGCGGACATCGGTATCGATGAGGGCCATCTCGGCCTCTTCGTAGTAGTACTTGTCGTGCATATACTGAATCAGGTTCAGCACATTGACGTACAGGCCAGCCAGCCAGTCCAGCATCTGCACATACTTGGGCAGCACCTCGTCGTAGTTCAGGTACTCGCTGGTGATGGGAGCGTAGTTGGGACCGCACTGCTCGTGGCTCTTCTCATCCACACCGCCGTTGATGGCGTACAACAGGCACTTGGCAAGGTTGGCGCGTGCACCGAAGAACTGCATCTCCTTGCCGGTCTGGGTAGCAGACCCGCAGCAGCAGATGGAGTAATCGTCGCCCCAGACGGGCTTCATCACGTCATCATTCTCGTACTGAACAGCTGGTAGTGTCGATGGACACCTTGGCAGCATATTTCTTGAAGTCTCTCCGGCAGGGCGGAGGAGTACAGAACGGTCAGGTTCGGCTCCGGTGCGGGGCCCATGTTCTCCAGCGTGTGCAGGAAGCGGTAGCAGTTCTTGGTGACCATGCTGCGGCCGTCCATGCCGATGCCGCCCACTTCCAGCGTTGCCCAGACGGGGTCGCCGGAGAACAGCTGGTTGTAGCTGGGGATGCGGGCAAACTTGACCATGCGGAACTTCATGACCATGTGGTCGATCAGCTCCTGTGCCTGGGTCTCGGTCAGGATGCCCTTGTCCAGATCCCGCTGGATGTAGATGTCGAGGAAGGTGGAGATGCGGCCCACGCTCATGGCAGCGCCGTTCTGGGTCTTGATAGCGGCGAGGTAGGCGAAGTACAGCCACTGGCAGGCTTCCTTGGCGGTCTTGGCGGGCTGAGAGATGTCGCAGCCGTAAGCCTCGGCCATCTTCTTCATGCCCTTCAGGGCGTTGATCTGGCGTGCGATCTCTTCGCGCAGGCGGATCACGTCATCGGTCATGGTGCCGTCGCCGCAGTTGGCAAATCTTCCTGCTTGAACTTGATCAGCGCATCGATGCCGTACAGGGCCACGCGGCGGTAGTCGCCGACGATACGGCCACGGCCATAGGTGTCGGGCAGGCAGGTGATGATGTGGGTGTGGCGGGCGGTCTTCATCTCGGGGGTATAAGCGTCGAAGACAGCCTGATTGTGGGTACGGGTGTAGTCGGTGAAGATCTTGTGCAGCTCTTCGGAGGGCTGATAGCCGTAGGTAGTGCAGGCCTGCTCTGCCATCTTGATGCCGCCGTAGGGCATGAAAGGCGCGCTTCAGGGGCTTGTCGGTCTGCAGACCCACGATCTGCTCCAGATCCTTCAGGCTCCTCGTCGATGTAGCCGGGGCCGTATGCGGTCAGGCTGCTGACCACTTCGGTCTCCATCCATCCAGCACGCCGCCCTTGGCGCGCTCTTCCTTCTGGAGCTTCTGCAAAGCTCCCCACAGTTTGTCGGTCGCCTCGGTGGGACCGGCCAGAAAAAGACTCGTCGCCGTCGTACGGGGTGTAGTTCTTTTGGATGAAGTCGCGCACATTGACTTCCTCTTTCCAGATGCGGCCCTCAAAGCCTTCCCACTGTTCAAAAATCGATCATTGGAACCTCCTTGCTCCATTGCCATTCCATTGGCAGTTAGCATTATCTAACTATTGAGCCTTTGAAAAACCGCATCCAATGCGGCTTTCTGGGGCGGGCGAATATGGCGGCGAGGCGCGACGTTCCGCGCCCGGCAGCCTTAACACTATAATAGCAATGATCCCTCGAAAAAGAGGGAATGGATGGATTTTACACAAAAGCGGCAAAAGGTTCTTAGCACAAGTGCCCAATTTTCCGGAAAAAAACTTTTTTTTCGAAAAAAGTTCAAAAGAGGGGCTTGACAGTCATGACAAACTATGGTATCCTGTTGTCACGGCAAGGTTAGTTAAATCTAACCAAGGCTGCGGACCTTCTGCAAAGGGTTCCGATTCCTCCATTCCATACTCTCTTTTTTCTTTTGGCAGGGTGCGGCATTCTGGTTTGCTCCGCTCCCCTCCTGCGCGGTGAAGGCGGCTCTGGTACGGCAGCCTTCACGAAAAACAGAAAAACAAAAACGGGACATGTCGCTTGACCACCGACGTGCCCCGATTTTTGTTTTTGCCCCCTTACTGTAGAAAATCCAATGGCCAAGTTCAAAAATAATAATATAGCTACGTTCTATATTCGATGTTGGCCAAGTTGGCGAAGTTCGGTTTGGTGGCCAAGTTCGAACTTGGCCAGCCATTTCGAAGTTGGCCAAGCTGGCGAAGTTCGATTCTGAACGAAGCTGCGTTATAAAAACCGAACTTGGCCATTTAACTTGCTTGTCTAGGAGGCTGGCCGAGTTCGCGGGGAAGCGAACCGCGCCACTACGTCAGCGGGGCTGCTCCTCCAAATGCTTCAGGGCGAAGAGGGAGACAACGGCACTGAAGCCGAAGACGAAGTAGTAGCTGGCGATGCGGAAGAGCATCAGGGTGCTCATGGCCTCGCCGTTGGACAGAAAGGAGCTGAAGACGAGGAGGAAGGCCGTTTCGATGGAACCCATGCCCGCCACGTTGGGCAGGGGCGTTGGAGAGGAAGAGCATCAGGCTGGTGAGGAGCTGCACCTGCCAGAAGCTCAGGCCGCAGGGCAGCCCCATGAACCGGATGCAGAGGGATGGCAGGGTGAACAGCAGGAACAGCTTGACCGTGTGCAGGGCGAAGATCTTGACGCAGCGGCCCTTGTCGGCCAGCAGGTGACGGCTCTCGGTGCCAAGGGTGTCCAGCTGCTCCAGCCACGTTTCCCGGCGGGTCTGCCATTGTTCGATTGGGGCAGACAGCCCAGCGCCCAGCGGGCGAGCCGCTGGATGAGGGGCGAAACGCAGAGCAGCACCAGCCCCCGATGATCGCCGCCACCACGAAGTAGGCCATGGGCAGGTAGTTCATCACGCCGGAGGTGTTGGCCGCCAGCCACCGGCGCTGAAGCAGCAGCATCCCCGTGGCGTAGAGCGGGACCGTGGTCTTGTGGAAAACGTATTGCAGGGTCATCAGGCCCACGCCGGGGCCCAGCGAGCCCGCTGCGGTAGAGGTAGTAGGGACTGCATCGGCATGGACCCGGCCCCAAGGCAGATGACGTTGCCGAAGCTGCCCATGAAGGCCGATTCCAGCGCCTGACGGGTGAACCAGGGCAGTCGGCTCCGGACGATGACGTGTAAGCTGACAAGGCCCTCCAGCACCGGGTAGGTCAGGCCGACGGCCAGCACCACGGCCACCTGCCAGAACTTCAGCTGCGCCAGCGCCGAGGAAATCTTTCGGCCCAGTGGCTCTTGAAGATCCAGAAGACGACGCCGGTCAGCACCACGAGATCGTGATGGACAGGCCGCCTTTTTGCAGGGATGGCTGCCGGGGGGGTCGATTCATGGATGAGGAGCTCCTTTCGTCACTGTTGGTTGAAGTATACCACGCCAGTACCCCGGTTTTGTGAACTTGTATCGAATTTTCTCGGCAAATGGAGGAAAATGATAAAAATCCTCCGACAGTCCTCCCCGACAGCTAGTAGGAGAGCCTCTGGCGAAACCGGAAACTTTGTGGATGTCTGCCAAGGCCTCCCCTACAAGGGGAGGTGGCAATGCGAAGCATTGACGGAGAGGTTGTACGAAGGAAAACGTAGATCAGTGATTAGTAGTCGTAGTATGCGGTGAGGGGTCCCCTGGAAGGACTTCCGGCAGGCGGCCTTCATGGCGGCCAGCTTGGCGGCCTCCGGGTGGAAGAGATGGCCTCCAGCAGCGCGCCAGCTTCTGCGGGTCGTCATCGGGGGTAGGTGAAACCGTCCACCCCTTCGGTGATGACCTCTGGCGGTGCCGGTAAACCTGACACGATGGAGGGCTTGTGGGCCTGAAGATGAGCCTCGGTGACGAAGGTGGCAAGCACAGCGTAACTGAACGAAGCAATACCGA
>VOFK01002465.1_pt1 | contig 35021 bp, 57 predicted proteins | sample 5384121 | NCBI WGS metagenome assembly VOFK01 (sample SAMN12384730, study PRJNA508395) | human gut metagenome | isolation source: healthy gut J | host: Homo sapiens | reverse complement strand
CGTATTGCTCCCTGTTGCAAAATCGTCTGTAATTCCTGGTCAGGCAGAGGGGGCTTACAACACCGCTGGTTCACATAGCACAGTTCTGTATAAATCTGCTGCTTAGTGTATCCCGTGTTCCACATTGCTCCGGCCAGAGAAGTGAGGGACAGGTTTCTGCCACCAGATATGATTTCTGGGTAATCCGGCCTGATACAAATTTTCGTTCCTTCCGGCTTTCTGAACTCCGGGGAATAAATCTTCTGCACCAATGGGGACTTACCGCCCGTCCTTTCCGTTTCTGGGAAATACTTCTGTACCACATAGTCAATGGCTTTCTGGTTCTCAATAATTTCAGGGAATATCATCACCTTACCTGTCATAATGAAGAACCGTCTGGCCTTGTAGATTTCAACACCTTTCAGGTTGTTACGTCCAGTGAAGGGGAGATTGCCCCTCAGCAGTATGTGTACGCCACGGCCACTGCGGGACTTCTCCGTATATGAGCAGCAGGCTTTCATAATGTCTGCACACAGAGGGGTCATAAGACCGTCATCAAACCCCTGGTCAATATCAATGCCCACAATCCCATTGTCAGCAAACACAAACCCCAGATGGTCATAGATACCGCCCTCCACCGCAGCCTGCGCCTGCTCAAAAGGTTCCCCAGGTTTCGGGTGCGGTAGAGGAAGCGGCCTTTCTCTCAAAGGATTTCATAGGGATTTTGGACGTATCCCAGGCGCACACCCACTGTTTGAGATTTTTAAGTTCTTCTGGTATTCTGGAATAGTCCATACCCATAATCCTCCTATCCTGTAATAAGTTCGCTGTACGGGAGAGTTTCTACCCATTGGCAAAAGCTGTGCCATTCATCCAGCTTGTGATTTTTGCGGGCATGATACATATTCTTGAGAACTGCGTAGTTCAGTTGAACAGTGCGCTTCTGATTGTAGCTGGAAGGAAGAAGCTGTATCATCTGCCACCACCAGGTCTTATCCTTCGTTTCAAGGAAAATTCCACGGCAGGCATTGAGATTGTAGATTGTTACATCCAGGACTTCCAGCATACGGGGTTTAAGATGTTCTACGGAAAAATCGCTCCGCTCAAACTTCTTCTCATGGATTTTGTGCATGGTAGAACAGGAGTCAACCACCGTACCCACCTTTGTAGGTGTCGTATTCCTTCCACCAGTACAGGGGTGCGGTAAGGTCTGCGGTGACCGTAATCATCCATAAATTTTCCGTGGTCAGTTCCAGCGGAAGCCAGGGTTTTCATCAGGCCAAAATCATTCTTTCCGACAATGTATTTGTCAACCCGGCAGTTGCGTGGTCACTGTTTAGTTCACACCCGAAACATCCACCGCCAGGGTATTGAGGTTCCCAGCAATAGTGACTATCACTATTCGCCCAGGAGTTTTTGGGGTTCCGCATACCACGGACGGCGGCTTCCCATCCATAGGTATCTGTTCTCTCAATCTTAATCACACTTCACCGTCCCTTGCGAATACGCATATACTGCTTGTGCACTCAATACCCTGCATTTCTGCGGCCTTGTGCAGGGCTTTCTTCTTCGTGGTGTACCTGCGGCTCAACGGGGTATTTTCCTCACCAATCAGGCACACGTAATACTGGCTACTGCCTTTCTCCTTCGATACGGTATATTACAGCACCATCTTAGCTGCTTCCTCCTTGATTTTTCGCATAAGATATTCACAATCAATATTCGTCATCAAACCATAAAAGTCAGAGTGGAAAAAAGGCTTCTATCTCTGTCACATTGCAATTACTACGGGGGGGGAAAACCCGGCAAGAAGATTGAAATAATCCTCTGCTGCTTTTGCAATAATGGCATGGGTCAATGCTCTGTCATACCCATTACATGGATTTCCTTTCTGCGATTTCAGCCATCTTCGCAGCGTTCAGCCGGGTATCCCCATGAACCCTGCTGTACGAAAGATAGCCATTCATGCGGTCAATCTTCGTCAGGAGTTCGTACTTCCACACTTCGGGCAAACATCCATTTCAAGTTCCTGGTGTCCACAGTCATCACAATAGGCAAGGGAGAGTTCACACCCTCATAAAAACCTTTCTTCATGGCTCTGCGAACCAGGGTTCTTACAGCGTCAATGTTGGCAGCGATAGGATAGCGCACATACTGGTTTTGCCGCCATTGCAAAATCCCAGAACCGGCCTTCCAGGTCTTGCTTCTGAATGGGGGTCAAGTCCTCCGTGACATGACAGTGGAAGGAGTTGCTCACATAGGGGCGGTCACCGACATTCTCAATGATGCCGTACTTCTTGCGGAACTGCTCAACCTGCAATCCACAAAGGCTTTCCGCAGGGGTTCCATAGATAGCGTACAGCCAGCCGTCAGCCCTGCTTGTACTCATTGACCTTCTGGTTGATGTACTGCATAACCTCAAGGAAAGCGCCGTCCTCCGCAATGGATTTCCCGTTGTAGAGTTCCTGCAACTCATTTAGGGCGGTAATGCCAAAGGAAGAAGTCATGGGTTTCAGGAGCGGCTTGATTTTATCGCCGGGTTTCAAATGCCCGCCGTACAAACCACCTTCGCAGAACTGAATGGGGTTTACACTTGCCCGCATTTCCCCAGATAATCATAAGTGCGCTTGTGTATCCCTCTAATCATTTCCAGATAGTAGTCCAGCACTTCATAGAAGTCCCGGTTCTCCTGTCTGGCCTTTGCCAAAATCATAGGCAGGTGCAGACTGACAGCGCCCACATTGAAACGGCCTACGAATACAGGCTTGTCATCATCGTCAGCCGGGGTCATGCCTCCACGCTCATACCAGGAGAGAGGAAAGCACGGCAACCCATAGGGATACCACCCGGCCATACTTCTTGTACATGGACGCTACATATCCCTCACCAGTGAGAGAAAGCCAATCAGGGTACATGGTTTTGGCAGAACACTGAATACCTGCTTCAAACACATCCTCATTCACGCAGCCCTCACCATGCAGTGCTTCATCGTAGAGAAACCAGCTTCGGGAACAGTACGGGCTTCTTGTTACCGGGGCTTGCCCTGTCCGTTCTGGTGAACCCGCAGGAACGTTTTGCGGCCATCTTGCCAAAGGTGTCAGTAGCCAGTCCAAAGGTCATAGTAAAAAATGGGTAATCACCACGGAACTGCCCACGGTGTTCAGCTTCATTTCAATGCCCTGAAGCCCTGCTTCAAACTCACGCTGAACCTTGTTCAAAGCGTATTCCCGGCTCAACAATCGCTGGGCGGTATCATGGTCAGCGCCCAGGTGAAACGCATTATCCATGTATTCTTCAACGTACTTGTCATAGGACTTGACCGCATAAGGGGACAGGATTTTGTCAATCTCCGGCACAGTGAAGCCGCCGCATTGCTGGGAAGCAGTAGCCAGGATAATATCACCCAGCACGTCAAAGGCCGTGTCAAGGGACTTCGGCTCATTGTACCAGACGTTGCCCATTTCAAAGCCGCCCCCTCCATCACATGACCCACATCACACAGGCAACAGTTGATGGTGTCCAAACGTGCAGACTGGTCATGGATGTAGATATATCCCTTTGCAAGCCTGCAACTCGTCACGGGTCATAAAGAACTTTCTGTACAGGCGCTTGTTGAGTTCGTTGAAAATCAGGCAGCGTTTGGTTGCCACCAGTGCGGAGTCCGTATTTGCATTTTTCCTTGTCACCGATAAAGCGGATGGATTGGGACTGCATGAATACTTCATCCATCATGTGAACAAAAAATCTTTTGTAGTTGCGGTAGTCCTTATAGGATTTCGCCACAGCCGGATTGAAGTTCTCAAGAACCTGCTCCATGATGTTGTGCATTTCAGATACGGGGATTTCCTCAAGCCCTTTATGGTGGATGATACGAATGACCGCAGATACCAGGTCGTGGAAATCGCTATCTGTTATAGTTACCATTACACGTGCGGCAGACTTGCTAACCGCATTGACAATCTTCTGGCCGTCAAATTCTTCCAGAGTGCCATCTTTCTTAATGACTTTCATGGAGAATGACCCTCCCTTCCTTGAGTGATTTTTGTACATCAATGACTTTCTGATTGGTACTCTCCCAGCCCAGGGATAATTCACATCCAGCAAGTCATTTAAATCGTCCGTCTACCAGAACGTCCACATAGGCCATCATGCCAGCCATTTTCTCATTGTCCATAGATTTCTGCCCATGTGTACCCTGTGTGAACTTGGGCGAGTTTTTCGGGGAAACTTCTGCTTTACAGACTCCATGAGGTTTCACATCCGCACGGTTTTGCAGGGGTGGGCAGGTCACCGCCAGAGAAGGTGATACCAGCACAATGTAATCCTTCTCCAATGCTCCAAGCAGTTCTTTTTTATCCTGCAAGCCAAAGGGAATACCATCTTCCGGCTCCATGTGACGGGGTTCTGGCAGTTCTTACGTGGTGTTCACACCCTGCTACCCCAAGGACTACCCGCAGCCCGTCACCGTTGTTCATATCATCGAATGTGATATTGTGGTAATTCATCACACATCCCCCGTTTGACGGTGCAAAGACCTTTCAGCCGTAAAAACCCTCCGGAACGGGCTTTCAGCTTGTCGATGTTGAGTTGCATAACATCGTCCATAGAAAAATCCAAGAGCGTCACAGGCTTCTGCAATCATCCACAGACAATCACCCAATTCCTTCTTGATATGCTCCTTGTCGAACTCATGTCCCTGGTAGACCTTCTGCATGATACCTGCAACCTCTCCGGCTTCGGAAGTCAGGCCAAATACTGCATGAAGCAGACGGTCATTCTTCTTCTCATAAGGAATACTGCAAGTACGCATGGCAAGGTTCTGATACTCATTTCCGTTCATCGTTCTGTTCCTCCTTTTGTTTAAGTGTTGCGGTAGCCGCCACCGCCCCGGTAACAATGCCCAGGGCAAACATGAGGATACCGTAAAAGATAAGAATGACCAGCAAAATGAAAGTTCCCATAATGCCGTCCTCCTTAAATCCCAATGATACGGGACGCAATCATATCCGCTGTGTGGGTGTAGAGAACGTTGGGATATTGCTCAATGGCAGCACCAGGCTGTTCCAGTTCTCCCTTTTTCATCGTAGGCTCCCATGTGCCAACGGATACACAGGAATTTCTTCACCTGTCCGGTTTCTACAAGGGTTTGCGCCAAAATGACGACTTATCACCGTGACCATTCAAAAGACAGGTCTTTCTTATAAACGTATTCACGGGTAGCGGTGATATATTGATACTGGTCACACTTGCACAGGTCATGCAGCATACCACAATACGGGCTTTCAGGCCGTTGCCATTGCAGGTTACAGTTGGTCGTCAACGAGAGGGGCATTGGTGACTTCGTGGCAGCAGTGGTCAAACAGACCTCCCGAATAGTTACCGTGATACTTCGTGAACGCAGGAGCGTCCAAAGAACCCCCATAGCGTCCAGTTCATCACACAGGCGTTCATGTACCTCTGCGGGATAAATAGCCGAAAACGAAGATTGCGGAACTTCTCAATTTGCTCCGGCTTAGTTGTACTTTTTACACGTGTCTTGACTCCTTTCCTTAAAGTAGCGGATAATAGAAATAAGCATTGGAGAGAGATTGAAGCTATCACTTCTCCCTCTCCGCTGCTTACATCCGGGACTTATCCCAAAAATACTGTTGAGGTCAAAAGGGCTTCTTTCCACCAACAGGCTTGCCCTGGGTAGGGCAGTAGTCTTAGGGGGGGACTTCTTTGCGGCAGGGCAAGGGGCTGGGTAGCCGTCAGCAGACTCCCTTGTCACCCAACGGGCGAACTTGAGCATTTTTGCCCCGGGGTTACGGTTGGACTCCACTTCCTCATGCTCCGTCACGGCGGATAAAGCACCCAATCAAATCCTCGCATGGTCGATTTCAGACGGGAGAAATCGTTCCAGCCACCTTTGCAAAGTAGCTGAAAGCGTTCAGACCGCCCTGGTTCGGTTCGCCGTCTTTGTTCAGCAGGGGGAGAACCTTTCGATAATACTTCCTGGCGTTGGCTTGAAAACTGCATGGTAATTTCCATCTTGCCAAAGTCCTCGCGCTTGTAGTTGACGGCGGTAATCTGGAACACGTGGGTTTTTCAGGATAAGGGAGAAGCCCTCACTCCCAATCAATCTTAGCCATTGTATTTTCCTCTTTGGTTGTACGCTTATTACGTTTGGTCTTAACCATAGCCCACAGTGCAATCACATGCACAAGATTGACGAGTTACGATTTCTGCAAAGAGTCGTAAGGACTCCAAACAGAATAGGGTTAATGCAGGGGCTTTACTCCTTTCTTTCTTTCGGGGTCAGGCGGTAGGTGACGCTTTCTTTCGTCTTATCCAGAACCCCGTCCTTCTTCCACTTAGCGCTTCGTCCGCTTTTACGGCCAACAGTCAAACCGGGGAACAGCGGCGATGACCTGCTTATCACCATCCCTGAACTTTTTCAACGCAGGCTTTCGCTTAATAAGGTCTTTCAGCGTTTTCAGCCGCTTTCGTACTTCGACAATGCCTCCATGACCTTATCGAGCATCTTGCCCTGCAACTGCTCCCGCTTCGGCAATCATAGCGTCAATGTCGCTTTGTCCGGGGACAGGTGTTGGCACGGAGAGAACTTTGAGGATTTCAGCGTCTTTCTTCTCGTCATATTTCGGAGAAACGCCACCCTCCACGTGCTTCTTCCACCAGGCTTCAACCTTCTTGAGGGGTCTTGTCCAGGTTCGGGTAACGCTCCGATACCTTGAAAGGCCGCTCAAAGGTATTTTCAGGTGTGACCACAAAATCTTCCGGCTTGTCATAATCCTTATCCTCAAGGATAGAGCAGACCATGATAACGTCATCCACGCCAAGCAGATGAGGCATAAAGCGCAGCCTGCAATGCGTAATACTCCGGGATACCGTCAATCCAGTCCTCCGCACGTTTTGTGGTTTTCATTTCCATCACAGTAGTAGGCTTGCCGTCCTTGTCCACAAACAGGTAGTCCCACATACCTCCGAAAATGGGTTCATCCTTGAAGAAGTCACCCCAGGTTTTCTTGAAGTAGTCTGCACCGTACACATCGGTAGGTGTGACAAAAGGTTCTTCCAGAAATACTTGCCTTTCATGTACTCTGCCTGCTTCGGCTCAATGGCTTTACCAGCCAGAGTGTAGATGGTATCTACAAAAGGTTCCTCATAGGTACGGGTAATAGCACACCAGGCATTGAACGGGGTAGTCCACTGGTTCAGCCCCATAATGGCCGCAAGCCGTGTACCTGTACACTTCTTAGGTCTGGCCGGGGGTGTGATGGAGATAGTACCATTGTCATTCCCACTTCATGGATTTCTACCTCCCTTACACGTAATTGCGCCAGTTGCGGGCAAAGAAAGGACTTTTCCGTCCCCGCCTTTGGGTTCATGTGCTGGATACCAGCACGTTTCATGTTGTGTCGTGCGACACTACGCAGCAGTTTTCTCATGCTTTTTCTTCCTCCAATTCTACAAATTTATTGAGATACCAAATTGCCTTTTTTTAATATCTTCAAGGCCATTCTTCCGCTTATGGCGGTAGAGATACTTGAGTGCGTTGCACACGCAGAAATCCTTTGTGGCTTTCTACTCCCTGGGTTTTAACCATAACGTCAATGCACTCAAACTTCCCGGTTTCATAATGAGAAGGGTGATTTACATTGTCTGCCATACTGCTTCTCCCTTTACTCCCCATACTGGGAAATGATTTCCTCAAGGTTCTGGCACAGGGCGGTGCAAGCAGAAGCGGTGATGTTGGTGAACCCATCGGTTTTCATTGCAATCTGCTGAACAAAATCCTCCTGGGCTTCATCTTTTTCCATCAGGTCTTTGCACAGGGTCTTGAGGTTGGCAATCTGTTCCTCACTGGCAGCGCCGTCGGCGGAAGTCAGTTCTTCCCTTTGCCTGCTTACGCTCCGCAGCGGTAGCCGGGGCTTTTCTTCTTTTCTTATCAGCCTTTGCAGGAGCGGCGGCTTCTGCGGCAGCGGCTTCTTCCGCAAACTCACTGGTTTCCTCCGTATTGTCCGTAGAACCCAGGCTTGCGTCCACATCGTCAGGTTCCGTAATGTCCAGCACAGCCATCCACAGGTAACGGCGCAGGTAGGTGATGGAAGAACCAAGCGCCTGCATGGGGTTGGTCACTTCCTTGCCCTGATTGCTGACAATCGGCTTGACCTCACGATACGGGACGGTAAAGGTCATCGGGGCTTCCTCAATGTTGTCAGCGTTGAACACGCTCATAACAGCCTTGTCATCGGTAAACTCGATGTTGGTAGTCAGCCCCACACGGGCGAAAATGCGGATTGCCGGGGGGAACAATATCCTCCAACTCAAAAAAATACTTGAACTCAAGGTGCATATTCTTGCCGGACTTCTGAACCTTCTGGTTCAGGAAGTACAGGCGGGCTTTCGCCAATTTCTGACGAACATTCATGGTTTCATAGATATTAGCCATTGCGGTTTCCTCCTTACTCTACAATGTTCCAGTCATCGGCCAGCATATCGGTCTGGGAAGCCAGCCAACCCGTAACGTATGTCCCGTCAGCAGCTTTCATATCAATATGCGGATTGATGATAACCGTGTCCTGTTTCACGTCCTGATAAAATTTCTTGACTGCTTTAACCTTCATACGGTCAGCAGGAACAGCACTGCCAGGACAAAGCACAAAGGGAACATTCCCTTGCCGTTCCAACCCTTGCGGGCAACCTTCTTGCCCTGCTTGAGATAATCCAGCGCCACGCTGAAAGAGAAGTCTGGCACAGGAACAAGAGTGGCCGTAAGGGTTAGAGGTCTGCTCATCGTCCTCCACAATCTCCCAGTCATCCCGCAAAACCCACAACAGGTCATGGGGAAACAGGCGGGTGGTGGGAACATCCTTCTCAACAGGAGCGTCCTCAAAGCGGTTCATCAGTACGCCGTCCTTCATGTACCAGTAGGCGTTCTTCCACTTCGGAAGTTTGATTTTCTTGCCCTCACGCAGGGCTTTTTCAACAGCAGCAAAAGTCATAATACATATCCTCCTTTAATCGAATAGTGCCAGGGATTTCTTCTTGAGTGAGTTAATCTTCCTGGTGTTTTTTTTTCTGGGCGGCTTAATACCCAGAAAGTCATTGATATACTTCTGTGCCTGCTTCACGTACCATTTACGGTCTACAACCTCAATGGGCAGGTGATTGTTGTTGTCCACCACGCAATGTGTGGGGAGTCCGGCCACCTTTGCCGGATTGCCCGTCACTGCATGGGTCTTGTAGAGCGTTCCATAATTGCGGTCAGCAGTGGCATAAACCCGGTTCACCTTCTGTACTGGGATTTCCCTTGCCAACCATGTGAACTACGCCAGAATATTTGCCCCCTACTTTCGCTATCAACTGAAAGTCAAGAATACTGGTGCAGTCCCCTATGGTTTTTTCCGGGGGTGTACCGTCCACAAAGTAGTCACGGATTGCCCTTGCAACTACAACGGCGTTGTTGTTGATGTTGAAAGCGCCGCCAGTCATGTTATCCCAGGGCGGTAACCCCATTGTGGTGAAGTCGATATTGCCGTTGGTCAGGATACCACGGACAAGCTGTCCACCTTTTTCACCTTCGGCTTACCGCCGTCAACAGGAACTTCAACGTAGTTATTTACGTCCTTCTGGACAATTTTTTGGATAAAATCTTCTTCCAGTTCAAACCCTGTTCTGTCCTGCCATTCCTGGGTGATTTCCTGCCACTTCGCTTCATCGGAGTTATCGAAACTAACCATGATACCATCCGTGTTAAGCTGGATGATTTTGAGGGTAGGACACTCACGGGTCAAGTGAACAGAGAGTTCCAGCAGCAGGAGTTGTCCAGTGATACATACGCTTCTCCCCATCAGGGGGTCATACAGGTCATTGTAGGCCACTCCGTTCCGGCCATTAAGCATTGTTCCATAGGTGGTATTCAGTACCAGTTTGAGAGCGTTGGCCGTATCCTTGTCACCCGCTTTCTTCGCCTTAACTCTATCTTCCAGAGTTTGAACAAATACCTGCGGAGAGGGAATGTTTCTGCTGCAATATCCGTACTGTTTTCCTTCGGACAATGGTATGGTCATCAGGTGTGGATAGTAGGACGCAACGTCCTTGTTTCGGATGGAGCGTTCTACCGTGGCGATTTCAACATAGTTTGGAATTGCACCGTGGATACCGCCGTAGGCCAGGGTGATGATACACTCACCAAGCCTGATTTCCAGGCTTGCGCCCTTAATCTTTCTTGCCGTGTTCATCGTAGCCGCCGAACAGGTCAATGTTTGGGATTGTGGGGTCATGGAGTTGTCAAAGAAGTCAAAGACTTCCTGCGGTATGTATTCCCGCAACAGTTTGTCCGGGTATTCATAATCCCGTTCATCCGTCCACGGTTTTGTGGGTCTGACTGCGCTAAGATACACAGAGGTCAGTTTTGCATTGGTCATATACATGGCCTTTACGTTCATCCAACCCCCGGACTCTGCCCAGAGTGGCTTTGTTCTTTTAGGTAATTTGACGCAGATTGTAGAGAATTTCCGTAGCGTCCACGTCATACTTCTTGCAATATTGAATGGTCTGCTCCAACTCCGCAGCGGTCAGCTTACGGGTGATATTGAAGTCCACTTCCGTTTCTTCAATGGGGGATACCCAGGTGCGCTTCAAATTCCTTTTCAGGGGATATACTGTCTTGACAGTCATCCATCAGGTCAAAGCTATGGAAGAACACTCTGTATTCCCTAAAAACGGAATGTCCCAGCCGTCAATTTCCTCAAGAATGATAAGGTCATTGACCTGCTTCACAGTTTTCGGGGTCTGCGCCTATCATAACGGCTTTGAGTATGTGGTTATCGTAGTGCTTGTTGTTGAAGCCGCCCAAGTAGGGTTCCTGCTCCATAACCGCCAACACTGCGTCATTGTCGTTATGAATGATGGTGTATCTCCCGGTTGCTACCTCTTTGAACACAAACAGCCAATCATGGGCAAATACCTCACAGTCGAAAATGAATGTGTTCGGAACCAATCAGTTACCTCCCTTCATTGCTATTCTCTGCACTTATCTAAAGGAAGTATTGCAGAGTTCGTGCGATAAAATTATGGGAATTATTCATTCCCCCGCTTCAAGGATTTTCAGTGAGTCATACACCAGGTCGGCAACTTTACGCTTTCGGATACACCACCCTCGAACAGGTGTTCCAGCATTTTCACAGGAATAGAGTTGCCAGCCATCTTGTAAATCTGGGTTTTGGAAATGCCGTTGTTCATAAGCAGTTCCACGTCAGCGTCAGTGAAGCCCATCAATCTGAAATACTCCGTAGGAGTCAGTTTGCGGTAACGCTCACCATCGTAAACTTTCACCTCACGTCCCCCCCTGATACGGTTTTCAAGGTAGGGCATAGGCCGTCTGGTGAGTAAACCCGATTCATCTGGTCATTTCCGTAGTGCTGCAAGTCGGCAATCTGTTTAATTACCACCTTGCACTTCACCACCTTCGGGTCTTTGTAATCCCTTGACAAGAGTGTGGGACATATCCCCCCTGTCACCGATATGGCCTGGGTGTGCAGCGTTATGGGTAATGACACTCTGGGTTTTATCTTCTGACAAATAGAACTGTTCTGGTACTTCATCGTCCAGAAAAATCTCCCATGCAGGTTGTCAGCGGCACGGCGGCAGGGAAGATGAATTTTCCATCGTCTACGTCTTTTCGGATGGATACAATCAATACCCGTTCACGGCTTTGCGGAAGTTCGTAATCAGCGCAGTTCATAACCTTCCAGTAGTTGTTATAGCCCGCTTCTTCAAGGCTTTTCAGTACAATGTCAAAGACAGGCTTCATGCTCTTGCTGGTCAAATGCTTTACGTTTTCCGCAATCGCAATTTTGGGACTTGTTGCTTCTATAATGCGGAGTGCGTCAAAGAACAGGCCGCTTCTGGTTCTGTTTCCCTTACTATCAACCAGTCCTTTCTTCGCTCCGGCAATAGAAATATCCTGACAAGGAAATCCGTAGGTAATCAGGTCAAGACCACTGGGTAACTGGGTTTCATCAATCTTCGTAATGTCACCGTAGTTCATACTTTCCGGGACTCCGTGAAGTAGGGAGTATGCTTTGCTTGCATATTTGTCAATCTCACAATACCCTACCAGCGTGTAGGCAATTCCCAGATTTTCCAGCGCTCTTTCAAAGGCTCCAATGCCGCTGAACAATGATAATACGTTCAGCATTGTGTGAGTCCTCCCTTCGTCCTCACACCCATAAAGGGGTGTGATTTTAGATTTTGAAAGCGGGACGCACACCAGAAACGTAGGAAGCGTTGGAGTAGTACGCAAAGCCGTTGCTGCCGACATAGGCGAAATAGGCAGCGGAACGCTTGTGCGGGTTCTGCAACCAGTACCACTCCCAACGGTCAGTCCCCTTGCCCTGGAAAGCGATACGGTTTTTCCGCTGCTTCATCGGCTCCCACTGCTCTACATCGTCAGGTTCATCCTTGCCGTAGTCATTGCAGCCGAAAATCTCTTTTTCGGTGGGCAGACGCAGATAATCACCGCTTGCGAAAGCAACCATCTTCTCACGGATTTCAGCCGGGAAACGGTCAAGAATTTCACCGTTCAGCTTCACCCGCAGGTCAGTGGCTTCATAGCCGCCACGGTTGGTATCTTCCTCATTCATGGAATACTCCTGGTTCAGGCAATCTACCAGGCAGAAAACCATCCCGTCATGCTCCTGCTTAACTGCCAGGGCTTCCACTTCCTCACCATCGGTCAGGGTAAAGGCGATAACATCACCCACCATATAGCCGTTATCGGCGGCGGTTTCCATAGTTCTGAACAACTTCATTGTAAAGTCCTCCTTGTTTTCATTCAATGATTTCACACCCGCACTTGCGGTAGCTGGTGCAGCGTTGCTTATATGACTTGAGCAGAGAACGGATGTTGTCTACATAGTCATAAACAATAGGTTGCTGTTTGTCCTTGAAGGTTCTTGCCACCCGGCCTACACTCTGGACAATAACAGCGTAGTCCTTTGAGGGGTGGTAAGGAAAAGACGGTCAAGGCGGGGAATATCCAACCCCTCCTTCGCCAGTGCGTAGGTTGCGAACAGATACCGTTTCCGGCCAGTACGCATATCCTCAATAGCTTGCTCCCTCTCCGCTTTCTTTACCTTGCTGGTCATGGAACCATCAATGACAGCAGCCTGTGCTTTCAGCGCCAGGGGAAGCATGGAGTAAAGTTCTTTCAGGTGACCTACCCTTTCGGAGAGAACCAGATTGAAATGGCTACGGTTTTCCAGCAGGTCAGCCATAATGAGTTTGTTGCGGATTTCCAGTTCGGTGAGGTAGTTAATCAACCTTGCGTAGTTGACAGTACCATCACTGTTCAGGAAACTGGCACTCATACCCACGCCTGTACCTTTCGGATGGACGTGAACGGTCATTACTCTGTTCTTTACCGCTTCGTCCGGGACTGTCCAAACCACTTCACCAATCATGGCGTATGTGGCCTTGATAAGACCGTCTGCCCTGTGAACTGTTGCGGATAGACCGTATTTGTGCCTTGCCCGCAGAGAGTTGAGTACCTTGCTGAACCGGGTAACCGCCGTGGGAGTGCCGCTTACACGGTGACATTCATCCACAATAATGCAGTCCCATTCATCCCTGTACTGTTCCAGGTCAACCTTGCACATCGTCTGGATAGTGGCAAAGGTCATGCTCTGACCTATATCTACTTTACCCTCCGTGATAGTGCCAAGCAGGTCAGGGGTTTATGTACTGTGCTGCTCTGACCTTACTCTGGGTCAGCAGGTCTTTTTGTGTGGGTCAGCCACAGGGGTCTTTACTCCCAGCGCAGCAGCCAGGGCAATTCCCATCTGGGTCTTACCACTGCCTGCGGGGGAACGCAGGATACCGTAGTGGTTGATAAGCATTGCGGCCACCGCTTCTTCCTGATACTCATACAGCGGGACTTTGCCACGCCAAAGTCTACCTTGACTGGCTTGCGGTACAGCTTCTTCCAATATCCTTCCAACAGCGGCAGGATAGACCGCAGACAGCCAAACGGAAGAATGAGGTCATTACCGTTCATGCTGTAAAGGAAAAGTTGCTTCGGGGTGTCACCCACCCACAGGTGCATACGAACCTTCTTTTGATAGTCCGGGTTGACCAGAACCAGATTTCTTTTGCACCAGTCCATAATCTCTTGTGACGGGTCAGTGATTTTGATGGTGCTTCCGATTTCCGTCAACATCCTGCTTCCTCCATAAGGTAAGCCCATTGTGCGAAAAGAAGGGTACTTGCGTATCTCACCTTCCGTCAGGCTTTTCACCCCATGCAGTTCCAGCATGAGCAGGTCATCGAAAGGAACCATGTAGATTTCACCGTCATTCAATCTCATGGCAAAAGCACAGTAGGCATTTCCACGCTGCTCCCAAAGGGTCATAGCCCCTTCCTGGTTACATTCAATCCGTGAGAGCGGGAAACGGTTGTTCTCACAATCCTTGCAGTCAATCAGGACTGCAATGTTGTTCTTCACCGCAATCACGTCTGCGGGTTGCCCCGTTTGGTTCTGTGCCAGGTTATGCGCCCACCAGCCACATTCAGCCAGAAGGTCACATAGGTCATTCTCAAAGCGAACCCCAACCGTCCTATTTACGGCTGACGATTTTCATACCATAACACCTACCTCCATTCATAGTCCTTGCCGTATTTCTGTTTGTACCATTCCTCAAAACGCTTCCTGTTTTTTTTCGTCCTGGAAGTATGCTTCCACTTTTTACGGGCAAGGATGGTACTCAAAGGTTTTTCTTCCAGAAGCACAGTCAGCATTTCAGTCATCGAGGACGAGCACCTTACCCTGTTCGTAATCTGCCAGGATATACTTAGTGGTCTGCACGATAGCGTCAGCCTTTGCGCCAGTTCGGGTTCCGGCAAACACGGAACTTACTTCCGTCTTGTCGGTAATGTGACCCCCTTCTGACGCAGCTGATAAATCAGCCAGACAAAAGACAGGCGGTGCTTCTTCAATCGTTCACGAATAGTGTCAAGTTCCTCCACGTCCGTTCCCTCCTTTCTTTCTAAGTGTTGTAAACAATAGTTGACAAGAAGGTATTCAATGCTTATAATGAAGTTGCGACACTCATATAGCATTGGCAACCTACCCGGTGTATCTTTCTTCCGAAAAATACTTCCAGGGTGGGCGGGTTTCTTGCGCCCTGTAAACAACTCTTGTTTACATCCCCTATTATATTTGGGAAATCCCGAAATGTCAATAGCTAAATTAGAGTTTTCTCAAAATTATTTAGGGAGGATGTTTTATGGATACCGTTGACAGAATTATGGACTTAGTAAAAGCTACTGGTTTGAGTAACCAGGCTATTGAGAAAGCCGCTGGACTTGCCAACGGCAGTTTCAGCAAGTGGAAGAAACGTGAATATCTTCCCAGCGCAGATTACATATTGAAATTGGCACGGTACTTCAATGTGTCTGCGGATTACCTGTTTTGCCTTTCTGATGTAAAAGAAATTCAAAAATTAGAGCAATCCCTAACAGAGGAAGAAGCACTACTCCTTAAAGCGTTCCATGCAGCAAGCGCAAGTGGCCGTTTCCGTATCATCCAGATCTGCATGAATGAATTGGATAATACTGAAAAAGGGGTAACCGTCAGTGCCGGATAATTGACTTCACAGAATGGAGGAAGAACCATGTATGAGGAAATAAAACAGGTAGTTTTGTATGTGCGCTATTCCAGTGCAAACCAGACAGAACAATCTATTGAGGGTCAGGTACGTGTCTGTTCTGATTTCTGCCAGCGTCACGGGTTCCGTATTATTGAAATTTACGCAGACCGGGCAACATCGGCCAGCAAGGATATTGAGAAGCGTGTAGAGTTTCTACGCATGATAAAGGACGCTGAAAAGAAGAACTTCCAAGCGGTTATTGTCTATAAGCTGGACAGGTTTGCCCGCTCCCGCTATGACAGTGCCAACTACAAATACCGCTTGAGAAAGAACGGTGTGCAGCTTATCTCTGCCACAGAGAATATCAGCAATGACCCGGAAGGTATCATTCTTGAGTCCGTGCTTGAGGGTATGGCAGAGTTTTATAGTGCAGAGTTGTCCCAAAAAATCACCCGTGGATTGAAGGAGTCAGCTTATAAGCACAATTTCCATTGGCGGTGCAATTCCTCTGGGCTACAAGTCAGAGGGTAAGAAGCTGGTGATTGATGAAGAAACGGCTCCCATCGTCCGGCAGGCGTTTGAAATGTACGCAGAAGGTCATTCTGTTGCGGATATATGCCGCCTGTTCAATGCCCGTGGATATAAGACCTCCAAAGGCACAAACTTTGGGAAAAAGTTCTTTCAGTAAAATGTTCCACAATGAGCGGTATATTGGTGTGTACCAATTCCATGACTACCGGGCAGAGGACGCTATCCCCGCCATCATTGACAAGAAACTATTCTATCAGGTGCAGGCACGTATGAAATCTTCTGGAAAAGCCCCAGGGCAATTTAAGGCAAGGCACATATACCTCTTATCCGGCAAGCTGTACTGCGGCCATTGCGGTTCTAAGATGAACGCCAATAGCAACGGGACTGCTGGCTACTCCTACTATGAGTGCTATGGAAAGAAAAACCTCCACAAAGACTGCCACAAGCGGAACCTGCGGAAAGACTTCATAGAGGATATAGTTATCAATGACGCTATGTCCTTGCTCACAGACGAAAATATCAACCAGATTGCAGAAGTCACCATTCGTACCAACCTTCATGACATAGAACACTGCACTGATATTCCCGCCATCAAGGACAAGCTGCATGAAACAAAATTATCCCTCTCCAACATCACAAAGGCCATTGAGAACGGCCTTGCACCCGAAACGCTGGTCAAGCGTATGGTAGAGTTGGAGAAGGATAAAAAGACTCTGGAAGAAGAACTAAAGAAGGAAGAAAAAGTAAGTTATTTAGATAAGGAACAAGTTATCTTTTGGCTTAACCAATTTAAGAATGGTGATATTGAAGATGAAGATTTCCGCAGGCAGCTTATAGACTTGTTTGTAAACCATGTAACGGTATGGGATGAAGATGATAACCATTTCAAAGTCACCATTGCCTATAACCTAACGTCACTGCACGAAAAAACCTACCACCTCAAGAGGGGTGGTAGGTTGTCGGATTTATCTTCAATGCACCAGATCGGGAAGCCCACAAAAATTGTGTCGTAGTCCTTCATGTTGTCCCGCTTTATGGCAATCTCTGGACGGGAAACAGGATCGTTCATCTCAATCGTGCTGCGGGCTTTCTTGTCCATCCAGTTCAGATCGGCTTCCGTATAAGGCACTTTCGGCTCAATCTCAAAGATGTCCGCGCCGATTGCCTCTGCCAGCGTCTCGGCAACCTTTGCGGTCACGCCGGACGCAGAAAAATATGCTACAAGTTTCTTACTCATTGTGTTCTTCCTCATCAATCTTTTCATTTCCTTCATTCAGCATGAAGTATAGCAGAGCTTCCAGCAATGTTGCCATATAATGAAGCGACCAGTTTTCTTCCGGCTCTTTTGTCATCTTATCAAGCACGGCTCGAAAAGCCGTGGTACGGTCAATCCTTGTTTCATCATCAATGCGGTCAAGTATGCCCTTCATTTTCAGGGCGAGTTCTTTTTCCTCGTCAGAAAGCTCCGGTATGCCAAGTAACTCAGATAGTTTCTTGTCCTGCATAATAGCATCGTATTCGATGTATGACTTGTGTTCGGCTGACATCAATTCTTCAAAGTAGTTGATAAAAATATGAACGCGAATGCCACCTTCTTCGTCCGGGGAGAAGCAGACGGTTTGCGATTTTTCTGCAATTTCTTTCAAAAATGCAAGGTCTTCTGAGTCATCGAACTCCGCAAACGGAAGAAACATATTGATTTCCGCGTGCCAACGATGATAGTCCACGATTCCCTTGATATACCCGCGGTGTTGCTTGACAAACGCATCACAGCGTTCCAGAAGATACTCGTAGTTCTTCTTGTCCTCCGGTACAATGATCTTAGGTATCTTATCCATTGCTTCGAGTACGCTTTCAGCATACCACAATTAACTGCGCGGTCAAACACCTCATCGCACCATTTATCGTATTCGGCAGACTCGGTTTCCCGGTAATCCTTCTCAAAAGATAATATCGTCCATTGCGTTACCCCTTTATGATTTTCTCAAGCTGCATTTCGGTCGCGTTAGGCAGACGTGATTGCAGATGTTTTTAGAATGCGTTCTTTGGATTCCTGCGGGTCTCGCTGATAGGCAGATGTGATAAGGTCGTACCCGAAAAGTTCTTCCGGCGTCGCATACTCTGCGACACCCCAGCCATAAGGTCTTCCATATTTGTCCTGCATATAGACAAAATCCGCAATGCAGACATAGCTCTGCATTTGCAGCCTCGTGATGCACGTCTCAAAGCCGGTGTTGCCGCCCTTGCGGTAGTTCAGAGCCTCTTTCAGCCGTTTGGAAAGCATCCTGCCTTCACCGGCTATGGCTTCATAAAGCTCCTTGTCCTTGTAGGACGCCAAGCCGTCATCCCAACGGGCGTCAAAGTCATAGCCGTCACGCCGGAAGTTTGCAAAGTCCGGAATCCACTCCCGGCTCACAAAGCCAGCCTTCTTGTTGAAAAGTTTGCCGTAAAGACATTTGCCGCTCCGCGCAGCCGGTCCTTTCCATTTCCACGGACCATCTACATCATCCGCAAACCATAACTCAGGTGGGCAAAGTTCCTCGATGGAGAAGCCGTGAATCTCGTTCCGAAAGAAGGGCAGAAAGCCGTATTGCTCGACAGCGGCAATCAAGCCATCTGCACTATGTAGTTGTCTGGCATATCTCTTTGACATTACTCCGCCTCTTCAATCACGCCATAATCAATCAGGATGTTCTTCTCCGCATACTGCGGGTAAACAACACCCATCATCTCATACTGATAACGTCTTACGCGGCGATGCTCCTGAATTGGTTCCGGTGCATACGCAGCGGTTTCACAGTGCGCATACTCCGGCATTTCCGCAAGATCATCCCGAACATCACGGATAAGCGCTTCTGCCACATCATCAATGTTCTTGCCGGTCTCCACGGCAACCAGTTCGTGCTTCCGGACTGCCTTGTCCAGATTACCGGGGGAGCGAATGGAACAGCTTATATTTCATATCGTTGCCCGTCCTTTCTCTCTTTCGGTCTGCCTATTCTTCCTGAAATCTGTTCTTTAGGGACGCAATCATCGCTTGTGCGGCAATGCTCAGATACAAAACTCCAATTTCATAGATAAAGTCGCGGTCGATCACGATAAAGTATTCTCTAACGTGTGTAAAAACCAGTTCCAGCAAGTCCCTGTACAGCGGATCATCAAAGGGCTTGAACCGCGTAAACTTGCTTTTGGCAGCGTCCCATGTCATAGACGCTTCGCCCTCAGCACTGGTCATTGCCTCACAGAGAATCATGCTGACGCCCATTTTCCCGTTGCCGGTCAGGAGTTCTCCTTCGTAATAGCTGAGTAGGTCTTTCTTGCGTCGAAGCGGAACTACATCGCAGTTGTCATCCAGCTCAAATGCAATCAGCTCCGCAATCAGTTCCCGCCAGACCGCATAACCGGCGTTAATGGTTCCGTCCTCTTCGCGGCTGATGGTATCATCCATGCAGTATCGCTCAAAGAAATTATCTCCGCCAATCTCGTTGCGGGTGCAGAAGATATGCGCCAGCTCATGCAGAAGAATGTGCTTCAACTCTGCCGGATGACGCGCTATGTCTGTGCGCAGAAGGATTCCGTCCGCGCCGTCTCCTGTGCCGACGAATGCAGAGGCGTGAAAGTCAAAATAGCCGTCCTCTGTATATCGGTCTTCCAGCCGGTCAGGGAAATACTGCTTGCAGAACTGCTCAAAGACTTCCTGCTGGTTTTCCGTCTGAAAGCAGCGCAGTACAAGATTGTCCTCGCTGAACTCTGCCCCCAAGCGTTCGTTAAAGATGGAAGCGGCATAGAAAAGGGCTGCTTTATAGTCGTTGTATTCCATCCTGAAAATATCCTTTCAAGACCTGCAATCACAGCAGTTTATTTGATGTCTTTGCAGAAATTTGAAGGCAGCAGCTTTTCCAGACAATCTGTAATTGCGTCAAGAGTCTGCCTTTCCTTGTCCATTGCCATAACCTCATGGAGAGCGACCTGGTACGCTGTGGTGCGGTCAAGTCTAAGTTCATGCTCGATTCGGTCAAGCACGGCTTTCGTTCTTCGTATGTTTTCTCTCATAGGCGTTAAACATTGACATATCTTCGTTTTTGCATTACAGCGGAGGTCTTGCCTGCATTCTTCCCCATAATACACATAGCCTCCCTTACGCTTTCATAAAACGAACGACACTCAGGGGCAGATACCAGATGGCAACTGCCAGCTTCCAGATCAGAATTACGCCGCCGATCAGACCGCCAAGGACAAGGTTAAGTGCGACAACACCTACTGTCCCGGAAATGCCAAAGCCAATCGGAATCAGCGTGAACATCTTCCCAATGCCAAAAGGCACTCCGCAAGCAAGCCAGATCAGGAAATAATCGGGCGTTCCGTTCTCAACGAATATGCGGCTGAAAACAGAAAACAGCAGGAGTACAACAGCGACCGGAACCACGGTCTTCTTCATGAAGTCTTTCATAACTTCGCTTCTTGTCATACGCCACCTCTTTATTTCAAAAAATCACTTCGGTAATCTATCCGGCGTAGGTCATGCCCTGTCTCTGCCAGATGCGCAATCTTCAAGGCAATCAAGTTGATGTCTGTATGCATTGCCTGTGCAATCTGCGCCGAAGTGTACCCATAATCGTAAATGTACTCAAGCACCTCGTCGGAATTAAGTAATATCTCAGCCGCAACAATGTTCGCCTCGTACTCAGGGATAGAGTTCATCTTGTAAAGCACAAACTCCTGCAATCCATCACCTTTTGCAAGTGCGCGGTGCAGTCGGTCGTGACCGATCTCATGAGCGCATACAATACGCTTCGTTTGCGGACTTAAATCCTGATTCAAGAAAATAAAGCGATTTTTTTTCTTGACAACGCGATACATTCCTTTGAGTTGCCCGAAGTTTTCGCAATCATCCAGAACAATGATGCCCAGCTCTTTTGCTATCTGAAAAGGATCTCGTGTGCCGCAGCGTCGCACAAGATCGCTGCCAACTTTTGATAGCTGTTCGGCATTCATCGCGCCACCTCCATTCGTGGATCATCATGATCAATTATAAAGAACACCCTGTACAAAAATCCGGACTTATTCCTCCGGCTGCTCTTTCCGATATTTTTTTGGCGTGTACTTCTTGTTCTTTTCCTTTGCAATCCAATAGGCTCTGGTGAGTGCTTGCATCGCGCCGTCAAGCGCATCCTCACTGAGCTTACCTCCCGCGAACATACCGGTGACTTCACTCACCAGTTCGTCTATTTCACGCGCCGCTTTTGCTCCGCCTTGTTCCTGTGCTGCGAGAACGAGCATTCCGCCGTTGCCGAGAAGATACTCCGGCGTTGTGTTCAGAGCTTCGGCAAGTTTTTTTACAATGTCGTATTTTGTCGGTTTTCGAGTGCCAAGCTCATAATTTTGAATTGTCCTTGCAGTAACAGAGACTTTTTCTGCGAGAGCGGCTTGCGTCAGGTTTGCCTCCACTCTCTTCTCTTTAAGCCTGTCTTTGAATCCCATAAGGCACCTCTTTCTTAAATTTTCCATGAACACGAACAAAACTTTCGCCTATCTTATTGACGCGAACATGATGTTCGTGCTATACTATATTTACACGAAATCTCTGTTCGTAATTATGATACCACACGAACGATGTGTGTGTCAATAATGTTGAGGAATTTCGTGTCGAAAAACAGGTAACTTTTTTATGAACGGAGGTAGCTCATGAACTGCTCGAAGTGCCGAAAAGCGTATGTTTCGGTAAATCTCGATGTCGATGAGGAAGGTGCAATTCAGCCCCGGCTCATCCGTTGGAAGGACGGTTTGATTTTTCAGATCGACCAGATTCTTTACAAATGCCGCGCCTCATCCAAGAAGGTTGGTGGTGGCGGCATCCGTTACACAGTCATGATTAAAGGAAAGGAGTCGTTCCTTTTTCATGAAGGAGACAAGTGGTTTGTCGAAGCAAAGGAGAATGCCCGGTGATCTTATCTCAGAAGCAAATCGAAGAAATTGCAGCAGCCGTCACGGAAGACTTCAACAAGTTTTCTTCGGCACGGAGTCCGAGGAAGTCCGTATGGCTCGTGCCACGCCGATTGATCAGTTCGCAAGAGACTATCTCGGCTTGCAAGTGTCTTTTGCCCGACTTTCCTCTGATGGAAGTATCTGCGGCTTGACTGCCTATACTGATACAGAGTACATCGTTGAGGAAAAGGGTGTCAGGCGAACACTTCCGCTCAGATGTAATCAGGTGTTGCTCGATGAGAGCTTCATCCGTCAAGGGCAAATAAAGAAGCTCTGCGGGAAGCGGCGCTTCACGCTTGCCCACGAATGCGCTCATCAGATTCTCTATCAGATGGAATCCGATGAAGTCAAGCAACGCTGCAACCGGCAGTATTCCGCACGAACAGCCTATTCGCTGCGTGATCTCAAAACACATGAGGACTGGAATGAATGGCAAGCAAACGTCCTCGGAGCGGCAATCCTGATGCCGCAGAAAGAAGTTGACCTTGCCGCGTGGTATTTCATCCCTGAGAAGAAGCTGACGTCCTAGGGCGGCTACTTTTTACATACCGGGATCGCCTGTCGCTCAGAGCGATATGCGCTCAACTTGGTGTTTCCCAGTCCGCAGCCGTCATCCGTCTGCGCCAGCTTGGTTATCTCGAAGACCGCCCATATTCAGAGTTCGATGATCCGACGGAGGTATGGGCATGAAAAAGAATATCCGTGTTACTGAACCGTCTGCTGAAATGCAGATGAAGATCAGACGGGCGCGTATCGCCATCGCCAGCCAGAAGAGGCGAACGATGGAATGCCCGTACTGTCATCACAATACCATCATCGTTTTTGAGGACACAAGAGGTCACGTTCAGGCAAAGTGTAAGCTCTGCGGAAGAGAAACCGTCTTCAATGTTCTCAGTATGAGAAGGTTATATCTCCACCTCAACAGAGGATAAGGAGTTTAACAAATAAATATTTGATAGCTGTGCTGTGGAGCCGCTGACTGGTGAGTCTTCCTAATGCCGCATGAACAGAGTGTTCGCACTCTGTTTTATCGGCATGGGATCACAACTCACCGTCATGCGGCTCTTTTTTAGGCTTGTCCATCCGCTGCTCCGCGCCAGCGGAAAGGACAAGCAATGAAACGAATCCCTAAAACCCCTGTCGAGTTCGACTACGACCTCTGGACCACGGAGGACGGAAAGTGCATGGTGCGCGTGAAAATCACCGGCGAAGTAACGGAGGTTGACCGTGAGGTCATGAAAATCCTTCGTGTTGAAGAAAAAAAGCGAGTTCGTCGTAGCTACGGGACAGATGATGTCTATGCGGATGAACCGTCCGATTCTACTCCGACGTTGCTCTCACTTGATGCGATTCCCAGCGAAGAGCGTGAGGCATCTGCATGGCTCATGGATCCAAGTGACTTTACCAAGGAGACCGCGTTCAACGCTGGTGTGTCGGATTTCTTGAAGTATCTCACAGCGAATCAACAGAGGGTGTTCATTGAGTGCTTCTTGAAAGGGCAGAGCTACAAGGAATACGCAGAAGAAAATGGCATCCGCGCTCAAAGCGTTCAGGAAACCGCAAAGTACGTCAAGCGGAAAGCAAAAAAATTTTTCAAGAAATTTTGATGCGACCCCTGTTTTTTTCTAAAAAAATGTCCGTTGTAAAGTGAAGGGGTCAATCAGACCGCTTCACTGATCCTTGAAAACTGAATAGTTCAGTGCTGCGGATCTTTCCGCTTCTGCGAAGCAACACAGCTTCCGACGCCAAGACCTCCCGAAAGGGAACGAGCGACCTCCGGAGAGCTATAACAGCCGTGTGGTGCGGCTGCTTGCGACGATGCAGATGCCGGGTATAATGATACTTCCGTCTTTTCTCTGAAAGGGCGGCTCGGAGCGATCCTCGGAGGGGTGAGAGTCCCATGATACCGATTGACCATTGGTAGTCCGCAGCATTCCCTATTCGGCAGGGGCGCGAGCTGCAAATATGCCGGAAGTAGAACACTGTGAAAACGTCCGAAAGGACTTATCAGTGAATACTATGGGCAGCGGTCCTCATGACTGCTGCCTATCAATTTGCTGATAAAGTGTTCTCGCGGCTTAACGCATAAGAAGGTAAATATTGGGCAAGAATACTCGTGAAAAGGCAGTGATGTTATGGAGAATGAGAGAAGCAGAAAAAGAACTTCTCGACTCCTTGGTGGATATTCGGGACGTCAAAATTGACCGTTCCATGTCGGTAGAAGATCGGATGAAATCCTATGTGGAGCAGATTAAAAATCCCTATATGTTTAAGGTCGGCAACACGGTAGTTAGGGTTTCCTACGCAAATACTCAGGCTACGATCAATGACAATTTCGTAAATCTGCTTGCAAGTATGTGAGAAAGCCGTCGGATAACCCCAAAAAAGAATCTTTTTTGTGAACAAATCTGAAAAGGCTGGATAATTGCTTTGGACTGTGCTATAATAAGCATGGACAAAATCAGCGAAACACCACTGCTACTTTAGTTTTCGGGTTATCAGACCGGAATAAAGTAAGGAGTGGCGTTTTATGCTGAAATTATCTTTGGATAAAGATTATAAAGCCGCCATCTACCTGAGATTATCAAAGGAAGATGGCGACTTTTCTATTTCCGGCGAAAAACTTGAGAGTGACAGCATTTCAAACCAGAGAATGCTCATCAAGGAATACCTCAAGAAGCACCCGGAAATTACCGTAGTAAAAGAATACTGCGATGACGGCTTTACCGGCGCAAACTTTGAGCGTCCTGACTTCAACAGAATGATGGAGGCTGTCCGCGCTGGCTTGGTTGACTGCATCGTGGTGAAAGACCTTTCGCGTTTTGGTCGTGAGTATATTGAGGCTGGTGACTACATCCAGAAGATATTCCCCCGCCTCGGTATTCGCTTTATTGCAATCAACGACAACTATGACAGCGCACAGCCCGGAGCGGCAGACAACGAGCTTGTCCTTCCGTTCAAGAACCTGATGAACGATTCCTATTGCCGTGACATCTCCATCAAGGTCAGATCAAACCTTGATGCGAAGCGACGGAACGGACAGTTTGTCGGCTCTCGTGTGGTTTTCGGGTATCTGAGATCACCGGACAACAAGAACCAGTTGGTGATTGACCCGGTTGCCGCGCCGGTTGTGCAGGACATTTTCAAGTGGAAGATAGAGGGGCTGTCTCCGGCTCAGATCGCAGACCGGCTTAATGACGCCAATGTCCCTTCTCCGATTGAGTACAAGAAGGCGAATGGCTCAAAGCAACGCACCTGTTTCCAGACGAAGAAGGTCGCTCTGTGGAGTGCCGTTGCGATATATCGCATTCTCAAGAACGAGATTTATACCGGAACACTGGTACAGGGCAAAACCACTTCTCCGAACCACAAGGTCAAAAAGACCATAGTGAAGCCGCAAAGCGAGTGGGCGCGGACAGAAAATGCCCATGAGCCTATCATTGCCCATGCTCAATTCGATCTTGTTCAGAAGCTCATGCTTGATGATACAAGAAGCCCGTCCGGTGCAACCGGCGTCCATCCGTTTTCCGGGAAGATTTATTGTGCTGACTGCGGAAGCCCGATGGTACGCAGAGTATCACGCTGCGGAGAAAAGGAATATGCCTATTTCATCTGCGGTGGCAACAAGAGCGACAAGACCTCCTGCTCGGCTCACAGCATCAAAGAATCTGTTGTATATGACGCCGTTCTCGCTGTTGTTCAGGGACATATTGATGTCGCTATGAACATGGCAGATGCGTTGAAGCGGATTGATGATATGGCTTGGGAAAACCGTGAGATTGAGAAAATCAAGGCAAAAATTTCGTTTCAGGAAGAAATCATTGATAAGAACCTCCGCTTGAAAACCGGTGCTTATGAAGACTTCAAGAGCGATTTTATCAGCCGTGAGGAATACAAAGCCTTCACAGCTCAGTTCGACCAGCAGATCAAGGAGGCAAGCGACACCATTATGCGGCTCACCAGTGAGCGAAACAGCGTGATGGGTGGGCTGGCAGAGCAACAAAGCTGGCTTGAGCAATTCAGAAAATACGCAAATATCAAGGAACTCACTCGAAGCACTGTGGTCAACCTAATCGACTATATTCATATTCGAGAGAACAAAGACATTGATGTCGGTCTCATGCACTGTGACCGCTTTGCATCTATCGTCGAGTTCCTGCGCGAACGTCAGGAAAAGGAGGACGCGAATAAAGTCATTCGCTTTGAAAGGAAGGTGGTCTAATGGCACGAGTATCTCGGAAAAAGCAAAATCTCCCTACCCCGGCAGTTGATACTCCTATCCGCTGCTGGAAAACTGCTCTCTATGTCCGCCTTTCCGTTGAAGACAACGGTAAGGGATCGGACTCGATTGAGAACCAGACCGCTCTCCTTGAAAACTATGTTGCGTCACGCTCGTATCTTGAGAAGACGGCACTGTTCGTTGACAACGGCTATACCGGGACCGATTTTCTCCGTCCAGAGTTTAATCGGATGATGGAAGCCGTCAAGATGGGCATTGTAGATTGCATCGTGGTGAAGGACTTATCCCGCCTCGGCAGAAACTATATCGAAACCTCTCAGTTCATTGAAAAGATCTGCCCGTTCTTCGATCTGCGATTTATCTCTGTCAATGACTCCTTTGATACTGCGACGGTAACAAGCGAGGGGCATTTATCCGCCTCCCTGTCGAACATCGTCAATGATTTTTATGCGAAGGACATCTCGCGCAAGGTCACAACAGCCCTTCAAGCGAAGATGGAGCGCGGGGATTATATCGGAAACTATGCACCGTATGGTTATCGTAAAGACCCTGAGAACAAGAACCATCTTCTGATCGACCCTGAGACTGCGCCGATTGTTGTCCAGATATTTCAATGGAGAGCCGAAGGTGTCAGCTACATGGGCATCAACAAAAAGCTCAACGACGCCGGTATTCTTTCCCCCAGTCAACTCAAACGGGTGCGCGGTGTGGAAACGAACTTCAATAAGAAGGATCGGGTCATCCTGTGGAATAAGCACATGATAACCGAAATTCTTCAAAACATCGTCTATATCGGGCATTTAGCTCAAAAGAAAGGCAGTCAGTGTCTCTATGGAGGCATCCCTTATCACATCACGTCCGAAGACGAATGGGTCATCGCAAAAAACACCCATGAACCACTTCTCAGTGAAGAGCTGTTTGAGAAAGTGCAGGAGATCAACCGGGCAGCCGTAGAACGCACGAGAGCCAATTCAGGCAAGTACGATCATCTACCCAAAGCGAAAAACATCTATGGGAAGAAGTTTGTATGTGCCGAGTGCGGGGCAATCATGAAATTGCAGCGTTCCATCAGCACGAAGAAGGACAAGGTGTATTTCACCTTCAAATGCCCGACCTACGCCGAGCATGGAACAAGAGGCTGTTCCGACGTGAAAATACGGAAGCAGGATCTTGACGATGCAGTTTTTTCCTTCATCAAGTCTCAGATGGAAGTATTCCTCGATATGGAGAAGACGCTTCATTCTCTGCTGGCAATGAAAAAAGTCATGATTAAGCAAGACAATACCGTTCAGGAGATACGGACACTGCGTCAAAAACTTGCGCAAAAACAGTCTCTCCTTAGCGGTATGTATGTTGATCTCAAGGAAGGATTGCTCTCTGACGCCGAGTACAGCCACCATAAAGAGATCGTCATGGAGGACATCCGGGCGATTGAGAGAAATCTTTCCGAGCTGGAAGCGCCAAAGAATCAGACGGAGGAACAGATTACCGGCGAAATGAAGTGGAAGCAGATGATCCGACGTTTCTACAACGCGGCGGAAATCTCCGAAGAAATGGCGGACGCTTTCATCGAGACTATGAAACTTCATGAGGACGGCACATTGGAAATCAAACTCAGCTATATGGATGAGTTTGCAGCACTTACGAAGACTTGCGAGAAAATCAGGAAGGAGGTTGCTTGATGAAACAACAAATCGCTATTTATCTGCGCTTGTCGCTTGAAGACGTTGACAAGCGCACAAACAAAGTCAAGGACGAGAGCAACAGTATCGCATCGCAGCGTATGCTCATCAATCGTCATCTGGATCAGAACCCGCTTCTCTGCGATCTGCCTCGTATAGAGTTCTGCGATGACGGTTTCTCCGGCACGAACTTTGATCGTCCTGACTTTGCAAAGATGATAGAGTGCGCAAAGCATGGAGAAATTAGCTGCATCGTAGTGAAAGACCTTTCCCGTTTCGGTCGAGACTATCTTGAAGTTGGTGACTATTTGGAGCATATTTTCCCGTTTCTCGGTATCCGCTTCAAGTCTATCAATGACCATTATGACAGCGCGAAACATGAAGGCAAGACTATCAGTATGGATATTGCCTTCAAGAACCTTATCTATGACTATTACAGCAAAGACCTGTCCAAGAAGGTCAAGTCTGCAATGGGAATGAAACAGGAGAAGGCAAAGTTTGTGAACACAGTCCCATACGGGTATAAAGCCGATCCTGCTGACAAGCATCACCTTATCATCGACGTGGTAACCGCTCAATAGTCCGCCGTATTTTCATGGAAGTGATTGGTGGCAAGTCTTGCACACAGATTGCAAAGGGACTGAATACGGAGGGCATTCCAACACCCGCCCAGCATAAAGCCGTGTCCAGAAAGGCGTCTTCCAAGAAGCCACAGTGGACACATCGCGGTATTCTGACTATGATAGAGAGCGTGAAGTACACTGGAACAATGGTCAACCATATCCGCGAAAGCAGATTCATCCGTGACAAAAACCAGCGGCGCGTTCCCAAAGAAGAATGGTATATCCGCGAAAATGCGCATGAGGCGATTGTGACAAAGGATGAATACGAACAGGCACAAGAGGCAATCCAGAGGCGTAGAAAGTTTGTCCGAAGTTCCCATGACCAGTCAGACCGAGTTTTCATCTGCGCCCATTGCGGCGGAAAACTTGAGAAAGCCAATGGAACTGTATTTGCTTGTCCGTCCCATCGGTATCACGATGGCAGTCCGTGTGAAAACGTCCGCTGGCGAAAAAGCGCACTTGAAGAAATCGTCTTTGAAGCACTGAAAAGACAGATCGAGATCGTCAGTATTGAATCCGCAGCCGTCAGAAAAACAGCGAAAAGCAAAGGTGAAAGTCTGGAAAGACAGCTCGTCTTGCTGAAAGCTCAGTATGATGCCTGTGATCGTGAGAAGTTTACGATCTATGAAAACTACCGTGAAGGGAAGCTGACTCGGAAGAGTATCTGTCCGGCAAAGACGCCCTTGACAAAAACAAGCCGCCCTGAAAGAGCAGCTTGAATCCTGTGAAACCCAGCTTGAGGTCTTCCATCAGCAAAGTCTCGATGCAGAAGAACAACATGAAGCAGCAAGCCGGATGACCGGCTTGCCCGATGACAAACTCAGAGAGCATCTATATGATGCAGTTGAACGTGTACTTGTTTATGACACTGAGACAATCGAAATTGTCTGGAAGTTCAACGAATCAAAAATCGACACCGATGAAAACATCGGAGTTGCGAATTGACTCCGGTGTTTCATTTCGGGGCAAATCTGTCGAATTTGCTCCTAAAATAACATAATCTATCGAAACCTCGTAGGCGCATCGTAGCACCGTCCGGAAAGCCCAGAGCCATTGATATTAAAGGCTTTTCGGATAGTTTGTAAAATTTTTTTTGCACCTACTTGACATAAAGGGACGACCTGGGACGGGTGGTCATTCCCAAGGAGATCCGCCGCACCCTGCGCATCCGTGAGGGCGACCCGTTGGAGATCTACACCACCCGGGAGGGGGAGGTCATTTTCAAGAAGTATTCCCTGCTGGGGGGACTGGAGGACTTTGCGGCGCAGTTCTGCGACGCCCTCAACCGCACCAGCGGCTTCACCGCCGCCGTCACCGACCGGGACGCCGTGATCGCCATCACCGGCGCCGGAAAGCGGGAGCTGCTGGGCAAGTCCCTGTCTGAGGCTCTGTCCCGGGTCATGGAGGAGCGCCGCATCTACTGCTGCCAGGGCGCGGACCAGCCCCTGCCCGTCACCGACGGAAACGACCGCTACACCGCCGCCGTGGCCGCGCCCATTCTCTGCGAAGGCGACGTGCTGGGCCTGGTGCTGTTCTTGTCGGCGGAGGGCCAGGTCCCCGGCGAGGGGGAGTATAAGCTGGCCCAGACCGTGTCCGCCTTCCTGGGAAAGCACATGGAATCGTGAAAACAGACCGCCGGAGGCGCTGCCTCCGGCGGTGCTTTTTCAGGACTTTTCTCAGAAGGACACGGTCAGCAGCATCTTGAAGCGCTCCTGGCCATAGACCGCGTGGGGGATGTCCTTGGGCATAATCAGGGTCTGGCCCTCATGCAGCAGGAACTCCTGCCCGCCCACGGTGAAGCGGCCGGTGCCCTCCAGCACCGTCACCATGGCGTCGCCGCCGGCGGCGTGGGTGCTGATCTCCTCGCCCTTTTCAAATGCGAACAGGGTCATGCTCATCAGCTCATTCTGCACCAGGGTGCGGCTGATGATCTGACCGGCCTGATAGTCCACCTGTTCCCGCAGCTCCAGGGCGGTCTGCTTTTCGATATTCTTATACATGATACGCTCCTCCTTGTCCCGTAGTTTGCCGGGACGCCTCATTTTTTATACACGATCCGCTGGATAAGCCGGACCGTGTTGTTGCCGACGTTTTCATAGCAATAGGGCTGACTGCCGGGGAAGGACAGGCAGTCCCGGTTCTCCAGGCGATAGGTCTCGCCGCCGGTGGTGACCTCCGCCGTTCCGGACAGGGATGTGACATACACCCAGGAGCCGGGGACCCGGTCCGGCCCCTCATAGCGGCCGCTGATGAACAGGTCCAGCTGGAGGGACTCGCTGCGGGACTCCGGGTCAAAGGGGAACAGCCGGTAGGCGATGACCTTTCCGCCGCACAGCCGCTGTCCGGCCACGTCCACCGCCCGATACAGGGCCGTAGGCGGGTCGTCGTGGCAGGCGATCAGCTGCTCCAGGGGGACGTGCAGCCCCAGGGCCACCCGGCTGAGCACTGACACCGTGGGGTTGGCCAGGCCCCGCTCGATCTGGCCCCACATGCTCTTGGACACCCCGGACAGCTCCGCCGCCCGGTCGATGCTGAGCTTCTGCGCTTTTCGGATGCGGTGGATGTTCTCCGCCACCGCCTGCTGAATGTCCATGGGCATTCCCTCCAATATCTTGAGCATTTCCGCCACTATATTACCGGATTCGGCGGCATCTGTCAAGGTCGGAGCCCGAAATCAAAACCTCCGGCTAGGCCTGAGGTCTGATCTGGCCCTGTAAGGGCCTATTACTGGCAAGTCCCTCAAAGAGCACCGAATTTTCTTCACGCACATTCTCTGCCCTACCGCCCGTAAACAGGCCATCACCGTCACAGTCAAGCTTTTGTTTGTCGTTGGTTTTATTACTTGTCATGAATTAGTCTCCTTGTTTTTGTAAGTCTTGGCCGACAAGCCTTTTTTCTTACTCTAACTCGGAGATTTTCTTGTCTACTCTCCCCCTCGCCATAGGCCTTCTGTTTCTCCCGGCAGAGCCGAGGGTTGACTTTATGAACCAAGCAAAAAAAGCGGACATCCGAAGATGTCCGATTCAGTGCTTTACCTCAGTAATCTAAGATCAACCGCTAGCCCTAAAAGCTATTTCGGGGAGAACCAGCTATCTCCGAGTTCGGGTGGAATTTCTCCGCTGCCTGAGTCATCGCCGGTCTGCGAACGCGTTCGATTTTTTGCTCGCTTCAACCTGCTCATGGTTGGGTCACCCGGTTTCGGGTCTATGGCGGCAACTTTATGCTTATTCAGACTCGCTCTCGCTTCGGCTTCGGTACTGAATACCTTAACTGCTCGTTACTATAACTCGCCGGACCGTTCTACAAAGTACCTCATCACACTTTAACGTGCTTTGAGTGCTTGTAACTGGGTTTTCAGGTTCTTTTCACTCCCCTCCGGGGTCTTTTCACCTTTCCCTCACGGTACTGCTCCTCTATCGGTCATCGGTAGTATTTGGAAAGCTTGGATGGTGGTCCACCCGTTTTCCCACAGGGTTCCTCGTGTCCCGCAGTACTCTGGATACTCGCTGTCAGTCTTGCTTTTTTCACTTACGGGGCTCTCACCCTCTATGGCCCGGCAGCCCCATGCCGTTCTGTTAGCTCCTCTGATCTTGATGCAAGTCCAACCCCGGAGAATTAATCCTCCCAGTTTGGCCTCCCCGCGTTCGCTCGCCACTACTGGCGGAATCTCGGTTGATGTCTTTTCCTGCCCCTACTTAGATGTTTCAGTTCAGGGCGTTCCCCTCGTACGCCTATTTGATTCAACGCACGATACGTAGGTATTGCCTACGTGGGTTTCCCCATTCGGAAATCTCCGGATCAACGGATATTTGCTCCTCCCCTGAAGCTTATCGCAGCTTGTCGTCGTCGTCGTCGGCTCCTGATGCCAAGGCATTCCCCTTGCGCTCTTTCCAGCTTGACCTATTAGAGATATGGTTCTCTATAGTTGAATTATGCAGGCAATCACAGATTACGCAAAATTGTTATTGTTACCCTCATCTTTCCAGATGTTGTCCACAATTAAAATCAACTTTCTTTCTTTCAAGTCTCCTTTGAAAGACCTCTCTGTTGCCTTGCTTTCATCACTTTAATACATTGTTCAGTTTTCAAGGTGCAATCTCTGTCCTTTGTTAAGGTCAGAAATAAGTACTCAAGCCTCTTGAATACTTATTTCCGAGCTTACCTCAGATTGGTGGGCCCGAGTGGGCTCGAACCACCGACCTTACGATTATCAGTCGTACGCTCTAGCCAGCTGAGCTACGGGCCCTTATTCTTTTTGGTGGAGATAGTCGGGATCGAACCGGCGACCTCCTGCTTGCAAGGCAGGCGCTCTCCCAGCTGAGCTATATCCCCGTCCTATCTTCAAGGGCGTATACCCTCTAAATTAAACAACAACGAAACGAAATCTTAAACGGTCTGACCAGGATGTTACAAGTCAGGCTCTTGGCCTGCTTGAGGTCTCCTTAGAAAGGAGGTGATCCAGCCGCTCGTTCTCGAACGGCTACCTTGTTACGACTTCACCCCAATTATCGAACCCACCTTCGACCGCGCCCTCCCATAAAGGTTTAGGCTACGGGCTTCAGGTGTTCCCGACTCATGGTGTGACGGGCGGGTACAAGGCCCGGAACGTATTCACCGCGGCATGCTGATCCGCGATTATAAGCGATTCCGACTTCATGTGGGCGGGTTGCAGCCCACAATCTGAACTGACGGCTTTTAGGTTCGCTCCATTGCGATTTTGCATCCTCTGTTGACCGCCATTGTATTACGTGTAGCCCAGGACATAAGGGCATGATGATTTGACGTCGTCCCCACCTTCCTCCGTTTTTGTCAACGGCAGTCTCGCTAGAGTGCTCTTGCGTAGCAACTAACAATAGGGTTGCGCTCGTTGCGGGACTTAAATCCCAACATCTCACGACACGAGCTGACGACAACCATGCACCACCTGTCTCTACTTTCCCCGAAGGGCACCTTAACATATTCTATCTCGTTATAGGATGTCAAGCCTGGTAAGGTTCTTCGCGTTGCTTCGAATTAAACCACATAATCCACCGCTTTGCGGGCCCCCGTCAATTCCTTTGAGTTTCAACCTTTGCGATCGTACTCCCCAGGTGGAATACTTATTGTGTTAACTGCGGCACGCAGGGGGTCAGTCCCCGCACACCTAGTATTCATCGTTTACAGCGTGGACTACCAGGGTATCTAATCCTGTTTGCTCCCCACGCTTTCGCGCCTCACCGTCAGTTGTCGTCCAGCAATCCGCCTTCGCCACTGGTGTTCCTCCTAATATCTACGCATTTCACCGCTACACTAGGAATTCCGATGGCCTCTCCGGTACTCAAGAAGAACTTTTAGTTTCAAATGCAGTTCACGAGTTAAGCCCGTGGATTTCACATCTGACTTGCCCTCCCGGCTACACGCCCTTTTACACCCAGTAAATCCGGACAACGCTTGCCACCTACGTATTACCGCGGCTGCTGGCACGTAGTTAGCCGTGGCTTATTCGTCAGGTACCGTCTTCTACTCTTCCCTGACAAAAGAAGTTTACAACCCGAAAGCCTTCTTCCTTCACGCGGCGTTGCTGGGTCAGGCTTGCGCCCATTGCCCAATATTCCCCACTGCTGCCTCCCGTAGGAGTCTGGGCCGTATCTCAGTCCCAATGTGGCCGTTCAACCTCTCAGTCCGGCTACTGATCGTCGCCTTGGTGGGCCGTTACCTCACCAACTAGCTAATCAGACGCGAGGCCATCTTTCAGCGATAAATCTTTGACATCGGGGCCATGCGACCCCGATGCGTCATGCGGTATTAGCAGTCGTTTCCAACTGTTGTCCCCCTCTGAAAGGCAGGTTCCCTCACGCGTTACTCACCCGTCCGCCACTGTCCTCTGCTTCAATTGGACGAATCCTCTTTCCGCAGATTCTCGTTCGACTTGCATGTGTTAAGCACGCCGCCAGCGTTCGTCCTGAGCCAGGATCAAACTCTCTATAAATGGTATCTAAACAACTCCTAAGAGCTGCTCAAATCTTTACAGAGCTATTTGTCATAGCTTCAAAAACTTTTTATACTTAGTTCCATGGGTAATTGACTTAACCCCATTTCCCCAAGTTTTAGTCGCACTTTTCAGTGCTCCCGTCTGGTGCTTTTCGTTTCGTTCGTTGTTTAATTTACAAGGTACACGCTCCATGCGGAACATTTGTTATTATACTGCGTTATGCCAGCTATGTCAAGCACTAATTTCAACTTTTTTTCATGTTTTTTCAGCGCCTTCCAGCTGCCTCCCGCAGCCGCCGCCTCTCGACGACTTTGTTACTTTACCACACCACGCCCCTCCTGTCAATACTTATTTTTT